>Ga0256845_1001660_pt1 | contig 17452 bp, 7 predicted proteins | sample RiftiametaG_FD_189101 | JGI IMG/M metagenome (GOLD analysis project Ga0256845, IMG submission 189101) | Tube worm associated microbial communities from hydrothermal vent at the East Pacific Rise, Pacific Ocean - Riftia | ecosystem: Host-associated > Annelida > Integument > Unclassified ...
AGATCAAATTAAGCAAACATTGTCAACAACCATTTTATTTTATTAACAATAATGTCTCAGTTTGAGATCTTTTTTGATGTTTTTGGCTAAAGTTTATTATTCAAAGTTGGTGCGGAATGACAGATGTTAAGTTGGAAGACACCATTTAAAAGCTAGGTGTCTATGCCTAGACGTTTACTGTACTTATTTTGAAAGTGGAGTTTTTTTTACTAAAAGGCTATGTTTTTTGAAATATGTGGGAATTTCTGTCCATAAAAGGCAAAATTAATTATTGAGTGGGTTGAATTTGGTGCGGAAAGTGAGATGCTTAATGCCTTAGTTGACCATACGCGGTAGATAATCTAATCATCAGTCTATTATAATTTTTTTTCATTTCACTCCTCAATATGTCAATTTTGCGTTTTTCCCACCCTGACGTAACTCCAAGTTTCCATCTTGCGGAAGCAGGCAATAAAGCAAGCTCTCTTTGATGTTTATAGGTTTCTTTTGCAACAATTTCTAATCCGACATACGGTATGTGGGTATCAATAATATATTCAATATGGTCGGAAATTTCTTTCAGCGAAACCCCGCCTTTTTCGTATGCATTTTTTAAGCAAAGACAATCTGGTATTATTTTAATTTCTTGCCATCGAAATATAAAGGGGTTCTTAGTAATAACTATCTTTTGCATTTTATACAAAGGGTGTCCGATGTGCAAAATAATCGGTTCAAAATCAAATATGCTATCTAATGGTAATTCCAAAACAAAAGAGCTGCCAGACTTGAGCGAATTAATTACTGGTGTACTTTCTCTTTCGTTATCAACAAACGAACGGATCAAGAAAGTCCCCTCGTCTAAATTTATAGAATCTATGGATATTGTTACCTGACTCTTTGCAAAAAAGAAATAAGACACAGTCAATACCAGTATCGCTAAAAACAAATAACCACTTGATTTTGTGTTTATCATATTAACTCCTAATTAAATCAACAGACTCTATGTCCCTAACTTTATATAATAGTAATTCTTAGAGTAACGTTATAAATAAATAAAACATTACTCTGACTATCTAGCAGAGTTATCGTAGTTGGAACATCATAAGTAGCACCACTGGATCCTAATTCAGCATCGACTTGTACACCAAGACTGATAGACGTCGCAGCAATCCCTTGAAAGCTAAATTGATAACTGGACAGTACCGAAGGGCTACCAGTTACACTAGTTTGGTATACTGCTAATTGAGAAACAATTGATGGCTCGAGTGCAATTTCGATAATCTCTAACGATGATGTAGTCCCTTCTGTCACATTAATTTCCAGTACGTTAGTTATACTTGGATCAGCTTCAACGATTACGGTGATGGATTGATTAACCGTTTGTCCGTTACTATCAGTAATTTTAGCCTCAATAATATGAGTGCCAACTGACAGACTGACCAATAGCGAACTAGCAGTTCCTAAATCACCATCTAGCGTTGAATTCCAGCTGACTTGTGACGACAAGTCACCGTCTTCATCATCGTTAGCTTCTGCAGTCAACGTGATAGATTCTCCTTGCAGTATGGTTGTATTAACGACTGGCGCGACAATACTTAAACTCGGTGGATTATCCCCGCTATTAGGCACAGTTACATTAACAACGACACTTCGTTCGAAAAGAACATCACCGGAACTATTCTTGAAGCTAAAATTCATTATTATTTCATGATCTCCAGAAGGTGTATTTGAAGCGACATCAAAGGCGTAAAACAAACCGACAGTATCGCCCACCCAACTAGCAAACCCCGTAGAAAATCCTGAGAAATAACTGGGAGAACTAGTAACTTGCATTGAGTAAGATGCTAGTCCATTCGTTTGGCCTGACGCCTCTTCAAATAAGACAGTAGTATCATTTGTCCTTTCACCAGCAGCGACAGTTACAGTGCTAATAATTCCTGTTGTTTGTGCTTCAACATCAATATTGACAACTGTGCTAACCGTTTGATTAGCGCTGTCGGTAACAGTCGCTGTCAATATATGAGTGCCTAGACTTAATACCGATTGAACAACCGATCCGGTCCCTAGAGCTCCATCGATATTGGATTGCCAAGAAATAGCGCTACTCAAATCTCCATCTTCAAAATCAGAAGCCGTCGCTTCTAATGATATTGTCTCACCTTCTACGAATACACTGCTATCAAATGGTGAAGAAATACTAACTGTTGGTTCAAAATCTGTTAACTCGATTACAGAGACAGATATATTTTGCCTTACTTCTTCACTATTACTGTCAACGACTAATGCGCTGACAACATGTTCTCCGACAGTTAATGTGACAACTATTGTATTACCAATACCCAGTTCTCCGTCTAGGCTTGAAGACCAAGATATGGTATTACTTAAGTCAACTCCACTATCATCCGCCTGGCCCTGTAACGTTAGATTATCTCCAATATTAATCGAAGTTCCATTTGTTGGTGAAACAATGGTCAACGTTACTACTGTTGAAACATTCGTAACATCAAAGTTAACATTGACAATAATTGTTTGACTTGCACTGTCTGTTACGGAGGCCGTTAAAACATGATTTCCAACACTTAGTAATGGTTGTATAGATGCACCAATTCCAAGTTCTCCATCAATGCTAGATTTCCATGAAATGCTATTACTTAAGTCCCCATCTTCTGGATCAGAGGCCATCGCTTCCAGTACGATTACGGCCCCTACAACGAATGAACTTCCTTCAGTTGGAGAAATGAGCGATATAGTTGGAACTAGATCGAGCAACTCTGTCACGGAAAGAGTAATTGTCTGGATAACATTTTCCCCTAATTTATTGACAACAAGCGCTGTAATTGTGTGTTCCCCAGGCATTAAACTTACAGCAATAGTCGCACCTGTACCTAGTACTCCATCGATATTCGACGACCAACTGATGTTATTACTTAAGTCGTCTTCATCTTCAACAGCAGAGCCAACAAATGTTTGACTAGTCCCCTCCTCAATAGTAATCCCACTACTTGGTGATATGATATTGAGCACCATGTCTTGGCTACCATCAATTATTGTAATGACAATTTGCTTAGTACTTGATTCTAGAATTGTTCCATCTGATGAGTTCAAATTTATTGTTACTATAAAATCGAATACACCACTAACGCTTTCCAACATAGTGATTTGATAATCAAAGTTTATTGTATCGTTGGGAGATTGAGTATCACTGAATCCTGCGAAACTCACACTAAAATCTATTTCACTTGGCTTGTTTTGAAAAACGACAGAATAGCTAGCGAGTTGAGCACTCGTTTCACTAGTCATCAAAATAGGCCATAGTACAACTTCTGACAGGCCATCAACAGGTAAATCAAAACTATCGATTGGATTTGTCGTTTTCTCAATGTTAATTGTTTCTTGGCTAGTTCCATTAATGTTTTGCGCTGTTACTATTATTGTATTGTCCCCTTCAAAAAGAGGCACTACAACATTGAATGTACCATCATCAGATACGGCGGCGAGTATTCCATTCGCTTCAATTGAAGCGCTAATATCATCGACAGCCCCTAAAACAGTTACATAATCAGCAGCGATGGACGTTCCTGATTGCGGCGAAGTTATGGTGATAGTAGCTAGCGCATCGTCTACAACAATGGTCATATTTATTCTTGTTAACCCTGTTTCATTTTCGGCATCAAAGACCACTAAGTTTTCACCCGTCTCCAGTTCAATAGAAGCACTAAAAGTATCACCACTAAGAGCCGCGGCTAACCCATTTACAGTTAAACTATCCAATGGGATTTCTGTATTTATTGAACCTGAGAAATCAACTTGAATAGTTCCTCCAGAAAAATTCGGAAGTACGTCCAGATCTTGATGAGAAGTAACAGAAAAATCAGGCTTGGGCATTATTGCTCTTGTTATTTGAATTGCATCGTTGGAGACCAAACTATTCCAGCCTATTGCAGTAATATTTATGGTGTTAATGCCTAGTTCTAGGGGTATCGTTAATGTGTGATCATAAACATCATGTTCAGCCTCAATATCACCAACTATTACCTTAGCAAACGCATCGTTTTCTATTGTTATTGATACAGTTGTTTCAGTCAGAAAAGTAGTATCTCCTGAATTTGGACTAAGAATATTGATAGTCGGTGCGGCATTCAAATCTGATACCAAGTTAATGTCCAAATTATAGGTAAAAGATAATTTGCTATACGGAAAATTAGCCGTTTTCTGTTCATAGCCAGGTACTGGAGGATTTCCCCGCCAATTATTTTGGGTTTCAACGGTTATTTCCTGTCTAAACAATCCAAAATAATCAAACTCTTTAGAATCTAATGCTTTACGACTGGTGACTGCAGAAAAATCGTTTGAGGATCTGGCACTTAATTCCTCTTCTTCATACCAACCAAAAAAACCATTGTATTGAACCCAGGGTAGCTCGTCTCTAATTGTCTTTGACTGCTCTAACTCTGCTAACATAGTGAATTCCAGTGGGCGGTAATTAAATACGAAGTCTTTAGTAACTGTAATACCTTCCGCATTTTCTGCGGTAATTACCACAGTATTTTCTCCAATTACACTTTGATAAGAAACATCTCTAAAAATGTATGGATAAAGTTCAGTAGACCCGGCTTGATGTCTTACTAAGCTAGATTCAACACCGTTTACGAATACTTTTGTCGGTTCAAAATTTGAAATTATGCCAAAAATCGGAACATTCTTAACATGGGTCACTTGATTTTCCAAATGAGAAAGTACGAAAATTTCTTGTGTATTTGTAGCAGAACCTAATCTAAAATATACGCTAAGTGGCTTACTGAAGTTCAGATTTTCTTCACTGTCATAATAATCGAGCCACATTCTGCTTAAAGGGTCATAGGAAAAAAACGCGCCGGGCGTCATTGCAAATTCGTCGGCAACAACCGTGGTAAACTTAAGTTCCACTGAACTTTCGCCTAATAAATCAGATTCTCCGATGTTAGTTTCATGAGGTTCAAGAACTTGACCCAAAAATGGCCATTCCGTGACGCTATTTTTTTCCGAAAACGAGTCAGTTCTAATTTTTATTTTAGTAATATTATCCAGAAGTTCGAAGTCTTCTTGGTAGTCAAAAACTAAGGGAGTATCACCAGGTATATTTAGCGTAAATTCCAAAGGTTTATAAAATACAATAGCTTCTACAGTTTCCGTAGTACCATCTTCAAATTCTGCGAAAATGCTTAAACGATTTCTTCCTTCGTCCAACCAATAAACCTTGTTACCTCCAGAATCATTGCCGTTAAGTTGAAAACTAGTGACAACCTTATCGCTTAGAATAGATGCTATATAGTATTTATAGTGTAGAATTTCCCTATCTCTCAAATTTGCATATTTTAATGATGACACTGATTTATATAAGGTAATGCTCCTAGTTCTAACGACTCCATTGAGTTCACCAGTTACCTCTATCAGATTTTCACCTTCGGTCAGCGAATAATCGAAAGTAAAATTAACACCATCAAGCGTAATTATATTGTCATTGAATTTAACCGTTACGTTTTCATCATTAACCCTACCAGCAATACTAATCAGATCACCAGATACTTTCTCTCCATGTTCATGGGAAGTGATTCTAAGATCAACTAGCTCATGAGGGTAATAATAAAATTCATACTGCTCTTTCATTTCTCCACTTTCGTTTGTAACAACAAAATCGACAAAATTATTTCCAGCTCGAAGAGCAACGGAATGAATAAACTGCTCGCCAACCAATTCTACACTCTCACCATTGATCTTAATTTCAGAGTTATCTCCCAGAACCATTCCTATGAGACGTAGAGTAGGTGATTTAATAATTTCTCCATCTTCATGAGAGGAAATTAAAAATGCAGGGCTCGAATCTCTGGGAGAAACGTATAATCTGTATCTTAAGATTTCTCTACGAACCGTCTCTCCTGCAGCATTATTGAATTTAAAACCACTATTAAAGTTTTCTATTCCGATGTATTTATCATTCGAATCAACCGTTATTGTTGTAGTTTCACGAAAAATTCCATTCTCAAAAGTACTAGAGGAAATACCCCGGCTCCAGGTTATATATTCTGGTGATAAATCTTGACCATAACTTAAAGTCCAAACATCGTCACCAGAAAGATCGCCTATATATATTTCAATCTCTCTACTTTTTGATATCCCTGCTTCAAGCTTAATTTCAATGGCATTAGAGATCACTTCAACTTCCTGAATATTCTCGATGCTTTTTTGGTCCGTTGCAATAACAATGATGGTGTTATCGCCTTCTGACAACTCAAAGTCATGTAAAAAGAATTTACCTTCTCCAAGCTCGGCAGTTTGCCCATTAATAGTTACATTAATCACATTGGAAGAAACAGTTCCTCGAACAGTCGTCGTCATTGAATTGGTAATCTGACCGTCAAAATGAGATGTAATGACTAGTTCGGGAGGAATTGCATATTCAATCGTGACTGTGCGGTGAAAAAGTTGCCCTCTATCATCCCTTCCCCATATTTCTATTTCGTTTAGACCAACAGAAAGTTCAATATTATTCAACGAAAACTCGTTTCCAGATTCCGTCAGTATCTCTATATTTTGACCATTTATGGTTACAAAAATATTGCCAGCATTAACAAATCCAGTGATATTAGTGAATGATGACGTTACAAGATAATAGTCATTCTGATTGTCCAACAAAACGAGTGGAACATGAAAATTAAATTCAGATATCGTTAATTCTTGATTAACATTAATAAGATAAGCTTGCCCGCTATTTATCTCGAAATCTGTTCCAACCTTTTCACCATTATCAAACTGTGCTGTTTCATATAGCCCCGTTTCAGTATTGAATCGGCGAATATCAATTAAAGCATCAATACCTATTAAATCCATTAATTTAAACGCAGTAAGATCAACCGAGACACAAGGGAAACCGATTAAGTTAATTCCGATTTCGAGTTCCAGTTCTTTGCAATTTGGTCGACCATCAACCTCATAATTATTTGCCTGATTGGCCTGTAATATATAGCCGGTCGAATGATTCAAATCAAAATCATCGCCAGTAATATCTCCGTCAAGGTATTCCAAAAAATTGGTTATGTTACCGCTTAAATCCTGTTTTGATATACTTTGAACATATTGTTCACCGCCTAACCTTTCCATCAATTCTATAGCTGTAATGTTTTCAATGTTAGCATCAGGATAATGTAATAAATTGAATCCTGTGGAGATACTCATATTAGCGCTATCGGGATTATATCCAAGAGCTAGCTCTTCACTATTACTAATACCATCATAATCGTAGTCATCATCACCATCATCTAGTCCACTATTATTGGAATCAGCGGAATATGGATTCGAATGCAATACAAGGATTTCATCTGTATTCGATATTCCGTCATTATCGATATCTTCATCACATTCATCACCTAAAAAATCGCCATCTATATCAGATTGCTCAGGATTAAAATCTGTAGGACACGAATCCAAATCGTTATCCACTCCATCACCATCCAAATCAGACTCTGAAATATCGCAGGCATCTCCTATTCCATCTTCATCGATATCCAGTTGGGCGGGATTAACAACAAACTGGCAATTATCAAGACTTAAAGGAAAAAGACTAGATTGTACGAGTTCGCCTAGTTTTAAAGGATTATTTGTAAAATAGGATTTATAAGTAGATCCATCTTCGGAAATGGAAAATGTGTTGGTAGTCGTCTCTGAATTATAAACGGGAAGTGTTAATGGAATTTCCCCTCTATCGGTTAAAAGATAAATGACCGATTCCGGCGGATTAATTACAAAACAATCACAATTATAAATGTCAATTGATACAATCAATCTTCCATCTATTTCACTTTCAGTCTCTGTTAGCTCATAAAATATTTCTTCATGGTCAATTAGGTCTATGCGTAATAAATCAATAATGACATCACTATCAACTAATTGTTTAGAAATTAAAATTGCTGCGTCTGAATGAGCCAAATAGGGGAGTGAAATATCAGTAACTTTAATAATGCGGCGAATTATGGATGCATTATCCGTAGGCTCGTCTGGAGTTGTTAGATCGTTAATGCCATCATTATCATCGTCATCATCACAAAGATCACCTTCAGCATCACTGTCATTGTTTTTTTGATTTCTATTTGCCACTAGCGGACAATTATCTGCAACATCTCCAACGCTATCACCATCCGAATCCAACTGGTCAATATTTGCCTGGTTAGGTGCATTATCATCATCATCTAAAATACCATCGTTATCGTCATCGTCATCACAAAAGTCACCGATACCATCTGCATCAGTATCTAGTTGAGTTGGATTAGGTATTTGAAGACAATTATCGCTTCCGTCAGCAATACCGTCATTATCTCGGTCAATAACGGGTGTACTTGTGTCGTCATTAGGGTCAAAACCAAGATTAACCTCTTCACCATCTAAAATGCCATCACCGTCAGAATCATTTAGTAATGGATCGGTGTTGTGAATATTGATTTCATCAGCATCAGAAAGTCCATCGTGATCACTATCAATGTCAATGGGAGAAGTTCCATAGATATTAATTTCCGCGCTATCGTTAATTCCATCGCCATCAGTGTCAGCAAGAGAAGGATCCGTACCTAATAAAAATTCTTGTAAATTGGTTAATCCATCAAGGTCAAGATCTAGCAAAGAATCATCTACTGTAGAATCAAGTCCGTATTTATCCTCAAACCAATCGGGCATCCCATCATTATCAGTATCTTTCACATCCATTAATACAATATCATTTTCTAAAAACTGTAATACGCCTTCTTCGCTATTTACTGCGAGCGTTTCCTCACTAGATCCCGAAGCTCCCAATCCATTAATATTAATGCTAGTACTATTTTCTCCTAAAGCTTTGTTCAAAACACCATTGTTAGCATTACTTAAATTGATCGCACTTATGTCATCAGGAAAGCGATCTCCCACCACATGAGATAAAGGGTAATTAAGACCCTCAATATCAATAAGTACGAGAGCTCCCGTTGCAGCCTCGCCAGTAGACTTTGTAATTCGCATTCCTAAGCCATCGTTATTAACAATTGAAGCCGCTTCACTTGTCGTAACTGAAAATAAAGCCCCTGCTGCAGGAGTTAATATGTCTGCCTGTCCATCTGATTGATTTACCAACTGGAAAAAGTAAGTCGTACTTGCATCTAGTTTATTAACTTGTACGCGATAAACACCTGAAGATGACATGGCTTCAAAAATGGAGGTATTTTCTGACAAAATTGAATTATCTAAAATATCGAAACTTGTTAGTAGTTCAGTACCTTTTACATCTGAAAATAATAGTAGTGTTGCTGTTAGATCTTTTGGACCAATCCATGAGACAGTAAACGAACGTTGGGTGACGTTTGAAATTTGAACCGTCGTCTGTGCAATTTCATCAGCAAAAACCGCATGACTCAACGTGAATAATGTTACTAGTAATGAAAAAACATACCCTACTATTCTTTTTCTTAATATATCCATAACTTAAAACATTCCTATTGGCTTACGCAATTAATTTCATCCGCAGGGTATTCGAACGTGCATTTTAGTGTAGAAGATGCAGCTTCTTTTTCATTGCCAACATCATCCTTTAATTTGGTAATTTGGATGGTATTTGTACCATCAGTTAATTCGGTGGATTTTGGATGATAAATAAGTTGCCATTTTTGTGGACGATTATTCTTTTTAACATTGCTGTCGTATTCTCTTAGATATCTTTCATCCATTACCATTTGTGCATAATCAGGGTGTTTTCCAAGTTCTAATGAGGTAAGGTCAATGGCAGTTCCGTTAAGTGTTATTGACAATTCTTCCAGATCAATACCACTCACGGCGGGAATACTTGGATAAGGATCACTCACTGAAACTTCATTGATACTTTTGTCTTCTAGTTCAATATTGATAGTTACGGGTTCAGCAGCTAACACAAGACCAACTGATCTACTGGATAATTCAATTTCAAGTTCAGGCCAAAATAATTCTAAACAAGCTTCTTCTGATAACGTACCATCCTTACATCCCCAACCTGTCAAAATATGATATTTATAACTGTCAAGTTTGGCAACAACCTGAATATTATTGTGTTTGATCGTACCGACAGTGGTTAAATCAGCGTAAGCCGTTCTAAATTGGTCTAGAACGGCTGGATCGTTTAAATCTAAAGCGGCGATTTCTTCACGGCTTTGTGGACAAATATTATTAGGACACATGACTATTTTTTCATCCTTGAGTTTTGCCTTTTCCGATTCGTTGAATTTTACGTTTTGGCTATATCGTATAGACATAGAAAAAGAAACCCCATAGGCAGGCTTTGATAGTAAATCTTTGAAGTCTATTTCGTTTCGCCAATCATCTCCTATATCACTGCTATCGTCTTCTTCGTCATCGAAATCATCTTTTCTATGAAAAACCATTACTTTAAATCCTGGTCGAGATTCGGTATTTTCATCTTTGTTAATTGGTTGTCCAATTAGTGCGCCAGGTTCGCTTTTTTCGGTAAACGTTACTAGCGTTGGCCCCATATCTACGTCAACAAGAAACGCGATTGATTTGTCTGCAACAGTTAAACTTAAATTATAAGTGGCGCCAAGGCCTTCGCTATCTTTCTTATGAAATTCGTTTATGGTTGGTAATGTAGTTCTAGCCTCTGCGCTAATAGCTCCAATCCACATTCCACGCTCGTTGGTGCTCATACCCGCCATCAATTTGTTACCAAATAATCCAGGAGTTATTGCAATTCCACTATCTGGATTATTGTAAGTGATAGGTTCATTTTCTACAGGATTACCATGTTCATCGCGAACTAATAATGTAATCGCATTTAAGTGCATAGTACTTAGCGTGACAATATACCCCGCCTTTGGGATCTGCTCTTCAACTTGACTAGCTTTACCTTCTTTTGCAATCCCTTCAAAAATAACAGGTGCAGATTGCCCTGGAATGGTTGCTAGTACTAAATGAGATAATTTAAAAAGAGGTATATCGCCATACTGAAAGTCTTCTGGTTCGTTAATATAAATTTTCTTACCTAGCTTTTGTTTTGCTTTAACTTTTCCATCTTCCCCTGATACAGTAATAAAACTTCCAGTTGTATTCCCAATACTTCCTTCTCCAGATACAACTCTCCACTCTACACCGACATTTTTGATAGCATTATTATCACTATCTAAAAATTCGATCACCCAATCATCTGTTAAGTTTTGATCTACCGGACAACCATCCCCTCCACAGTCTTGCAAACGCTTTTCAATTGTAATTGTCGCAATATTTTTTTCGATTACGTAAACTTTCATTTTTGCTTTGTTACCGGAAGGGATAATGCCTGGCACATCAATTTCAATCGTATAGTTTTTGGAAAGGTCCGGTGCTTCGACAGTCACTGCTGCCACACCATAAGAATCAGTTTTTATCCCGGCGCTACCAACGAGGTTTAAACTAGAGGCTGCCACGGCTACGCTTTTACTTATAACTGAATCCGTAGAAGGTGCTCCTGCAATATTTTTTGTTTTTCGTTCACTTTGTTGGAGTATAGTTTTTTGCTCTTCAATTATATCAGTTTCTTCAATCACTTCTAAAAACACTTGTGCGTTTGCCAATGGTTGTCCTCGATCATCTGTTACCATAATCACCAGTACTTGATCTAATTGAGCGCCTGCTACAACAGTTTGCACGCCCCCTTCCATTATATGTACTTGAGCTTGTGTCGCATCACTATTAATCTGAATCGTTAACTCATATTTGCCCGTAGTATTCCCTGAAACAACTACAGTATAAGTCCCCGACTCTTGTAAGAGCTGATCACGAATTATCGGCTCATTGGCGTAACCGCTATTATCATCACTGGCAACTAAAAAACCACTTGGCGCTAGTAATTTCAGTTTTAAATCTAACTCTGAATTGTCGACTGGTTTGGCGGCGATTGTTACTCTGTTGCCTTCCGCAGCGCTAAATGTATATAAGTCTTGCTCTCCCAACCCAGACAATTCTCCTAAAGCTATTTGACCACTCAGTAACGGAGTTACACCATCAGGATTTTCTTTGACATTAATATCTTCAACCTGAAAGGAAAGTGATTCACTCGACAAACCATTGACCATTACCGTTACCTGATTAATGCCAACATTGGCATGATCAGGAACTCTAACTAATAACCTTTCAGCACTAGCAAAAATAACTTCTGCTCCAGCTCTGTCAAAAGTGACAATGTTTTCTGTTTTTTGTGGTGAAAAACCTTTGCCAAACAAAGCAACTTCACTAGTTTTTATGCCTATCCCCGGACTAAGCATTGTTAAAGCCGGCGGATATTGGTTTTCTTCACCAATATTAAATTTGGCCTTTGCTTGAAACATTCGAACTATATAGGCGTATCCATTTTCAACCTTAAAATCATCACCCGTTATTTCACCGTTCTGATAGTAAGCGCGATCATATACACCTGTTTCAATGTTATACCCTTCAACACTTTCAACTTCATGGCCCTCACCAATTTCGGCGATTAAATCAAATGCTGAATACTCCGCGGGGACGCAACTTGCACCAATCAAGTTAAACCCTACATCTAGGCTTAATTGATTACAGCTTGTTTCACCAGCAAAAACTAAAGTCGCTTCAGATGAGCTACTAACTATGTAACCTTCACCTAGTGAAATAGAAAAATCATCACCATAGGTTTCATTATCAATTACCACCGCTTGTTCAAATATTGCTGTATCAGGATTAAACCGCTGTATCCGGTTAACTTGAATATTACCTTTCAGTTGGTTCAAAAATTCAAATGCCGTCAAACCATCAGGTAAGGCTTCTGGATAACTAAAGTGATTGATCCCTTTACGTATTAGATAAGAAAAACCAACAGGTGTGCCAATGTTAGTTACAAAATCGATGTTTTCGCTTATTTGCCCAGCAGAAACAATTATTGACTCAGGGATTTCTAGATCATTTTCTACAGCAGCTTCATTTGTATCATAACTTTCGCGCGGAAAAAAAGTACTGCTTGGTACTGCTATTACTGCATTAAAGCGGCGCGGCTCGAGCCCCGGATGAGCGCTATCCATGGGCTCGATAGATACATAATAAACCCCCGCAGGAAGTGGCAAATCATACTTACCATCTTCCAAGCTATACGATCCAACCACAGCTTCGCCAGTCGTTGTATCCACAGCGTAAATGTGTGCACCCGTTAATGGTGAACCGTTTCGACCATTGAGTACACGCCCACTAATAGCTCCATAGTTATCTTCATAATTAGGTGATTGCCTATGTAATGATGCCATTGTAGCGATGTCATCAGCTTTTAATACACGCGCTACAACGTTATCGAAATTTTTAACGGGGGCCATAACGGCGTTTTCAATAGAGCTATGACCTAATCCAGAACAGTGTCCAATTTCATGTAAGGCAATCGCCTGAATATCAGCGCTACCAATATCACCAGAAACATCTAGAGGTTTATTTGCATTAAATAGAATATCTGCATCAAAAATAGTTCCTGCCGGATAGACGCCATTTGGAATATCTGCTGTACCATCTTCGTTAAGATCATTATTCTCATCAGTGATAATTGTTTCATCTACAAAAGCAGTCACTACACAAACAGCCGCAACGCCGGGCGCAAAGATAAAATCATCATCCACAAAAGTAATAATATTGTTGCCGTCAATGCTTTCATGAAAAACACTGCCATTACCACCATTTGATACAAATGTTTCCCCCTGATACTCATAACGAATATTACTTTCATCGATTGCTTGCCAAGACGAAAAAGCGGCTTCCAGTTCAATTAATAACGTGGCATTAATAACGCCATCAGGAATGCCTTGTTGATTAAGATGCCATTTATAAGGTAACAATTTCTCGTCCCAATGCATTTTCACTGAATTATTTCGGTCTACCACCAATAAGCTATTACTTCCTGAAAAAACAACTGTCGAAAGAAGGAGTAAGTTGAAAGTAACAGCGAGTGAAATCAATTTTCTTATCATTACTTGATTTCCTTTTTTAGAATTCTATTTTTGATAGGACTTATATTCTTATGTTTTGATAGAAAAGATGTTTGATTGACTGCTTCATTATTTTGTTCGATTACAGATACATTAGAAACGCTGACACTATTTGATACAGCCCCCAAAGTGGTACTGTTCCTTCTATTAATAGAGATAAGGTTCAATTGAGATTGTTCAACAGCTCTTTGCTTATTTAAATCAAGTTGTCTAAATCGAAAGCGATGACTTTTATTTATTGTTTTAGAATGCTTGACATTACGTTTTATCAGTAATGGTCTAGGATCTGAAAGGCTCTTGACAATTGGTGCGTTTCTTTTTATTTTCCAATTATTCTTGAATAAATCATTTCTATTAAATTTCTTTAGTTGAGCACTATAGCGCGCATCGTTAACCTGAACGACTCGCGGCAGCTCATCAGATCTGACTGTTTCAACAGTTTCTTTGGCAGCCAAAATAGGTGTATTTATCATCAAAATAAGGCAGAATATTAGTGCACTTGAGACTTTCATTGTTTCGTCCTTGAAATAGGTTATTTTTCTAAACTCAACAATTCGTTTCGTTTAATTTTTTTCGCGATAAAATTCTTGATCTGTTTTTTTACTGAAATAAGATCTGCAGCACTTTGGGTCATATGTAATTTTGGTGTGCTGTTAAAAGAGCCTTTATTTGAATTTTCTTCTTTTAGCATTACATCAAGAAAATGCAAGTTACCCAATATTTTGTTATTCTTTTCATTACGACTAATTTTAAGGTAGCTTTTTTCATGCTCTACTAAGTGATAGGTGCCACCTTTAGACTCTTTAGCAAAAACTAATATTCCTCACCGCTTTTAAGATTTATACCATGAGAATAGGAAGTTCGCACTTTACCTTTAAGAATAGGATGTATAGCCACACCTCCAGGTACAATTATTTCAATTTCTGACATATTTTGTTCTGTTAAATCCTCCCTCACCATCATTTTCGCACGTGTCACTATAGCGTTATCTTGCCACTCTCCTTTCTGCGATAACAATCGTGCTTGAACGATGATGTCAGATTTCTCTACCAGAGATTCAATAACATTTAATGTTTTACTATTAGCGGCATCTAGATAACTTAATGGTAAAAGACTTAAAGACAGCGAGACCAAAATGATAACTTTGTAATTCAAAATTGATGTTCCTTTTAATATTGAGATTCAATTACTATTTAATAGATAGATGGTTAACTATCCGCATTGTTTTTTTAACACAGCATTCATATTGATTTCAGATATTCGTCCCATGTAAATATCCAAAGCCTGACAATGAGGCACAGTTACATTGCAGACAAGTCTTGTTCGCGGTCTATTTGTAAAATTATTTTTATTAGTTTCGTTATGTTTAAAATCCATATTAGATTTATTGACTTCAACTATCTCTTCAACCGTTATTTTTACGGGTGAAGAATCGCAAGAGTTAGGTGATAAAGCTCCAGACCAAATCCGATCGCCCGGTTTGATTTTGATATTTTGACCCGATGGTTTATATAAGTTATTGAGGTTAAACCAACTCATCGGCTTGCTCTTTAAATCATCTCCATTAAACAGTTGTACTAAAGGAAATCTACTTTTTGACGGAATACTGAGTATGGCAATACTGTTTTTTGTTATTTCACTGTTGCTACCAACGTCTTCATCAATAACGATTTTGAACAATGATTGAAAATATTTACTCTCTCTTTTCTTGATTGTCATTCCAGCAGGTAATCTAACTTCTAGATTTTCTTTTGCTTGTCCACTAGCATTTTCTACGGAAAAATCAATTGTGTAAGTTGACTTTGGATCCAATTTAGTTAGTTGTATTTGGTTCATTAAATATGTTTTCTTACTCGCTTTTAAAGATTGTATCGTTTCCTGTATATCCACATTAGTGTCAACTATTTTTTTATAGGTTAACGAGGAAGGAGATGTTGAGATTTCGCCCATCCATAAAATCATTGCTGCGGTAGGCGTTACATTCGCGACAACTATTTTTCTCATATCACCCGAAACATTACTTGCAAGTGCTTTTTTGTCACTTAATATTTCTTCAGCAAGGCTTGTATAACTCAGAAAACAAAAAATTATTGACACAATTAAGAAAATCCGTTTCATTTTAAATTCCTTCTGTATTGCAAATATATATAATAGTTTTGGAGTTGTTTATTCACTTTCCAATTCGCCTCGAATAGCTTCTAGTTTAATAACTTCAGGAGGAGTTGAATCGAATAGAAGGATATGAGTGTCATCTGGACCTGAGTCGTAGGCGAAAGCACCAACAGGTAAAACTTTACCATCGTATGTTTTAAATTTTTCAATATCTGGCTGAGTATTTTTATTGTGCCATATCACTTGATACCCTATGCCAGGTAATTTAGTAACATCTCGGTGGGCAGGTGTACGAGGATCTGCGTCCAGCGCTGAACCGGTGTCTGGATGATTATTTAAATCATTTGCTTCTACCATTAAATTAACACGACCATTCAGTGTCAAATTAGCTAATACGTCCTCTCCAATTTCGACGGTCCAGCAGTTGGCATGTTGGCCAACTATCAATTTACATTTATCATGCTCGCTAGGAATGGCAAAAGTTAGTTTAGTGTTATCTAGATAAGTAGTTACTGAATCCTTAAACCCTATTTTAAAACCACTATCTACGCTAGACGGCGCTTTAATTGGTTCATTAAATCGAAGCGTTAATTTAATCTTCTTTTTTAAACTGAAGAATTGAACATGAGGCACGGTTAAATAAGACGTTCGCTCATCTACCAAATGTGCCCAATTGGCTGAACTGGCATCGCCTTCGCCTGAACCGTTTTCATATTGTAATTTAATGGTTACTTTGCCTAATTTGTCAACGTCAGAGTTTTTCCATTCTTTGCCGTACTTTATTACCCAACCATCATCTTCCTGTTCTGCTTCCTGTTCTGCTTTCACTTCGACTAAATAAGGCGGGGTGTTGGCTTGATCAAACCAGTATTGGCTAAAACCAGCGGCATACTCAATTCCTAGAGGGATTAGTACTTCGGCCCATTTCTCAACGATGGTAGTGCCTGACAAACAACGATTGGTATAAAGTTCAAACCTACAACCCGTTTCAATCAAGGGATTAGAAACCTCATCATAATTTCGTGTAATATCGGCTCTTAATTTTCTAGGACGAAGTAAGTAATCTCCTCCCGAAAAATCAACGCCTTGCATTACTTGTTCAATATAATAGAAGCCTACAGGCCCCCCAAACTCGCTTGTTTCCCACCAATCCGAATCTAAACTATTAAAATCGAGATAGTGGTATTCTCCATTATCCATATATAAATGAGAGGAGGCATATTTAATTACCCAATGAGGATCATCGATAAAACTCTCTGCTTCAAAATAAAGCCCGCATAACTCCACATCAGGCGAATCCCAGTCAAGTTCGGATCCGGGCTGATAAAAGTAGAACATCTCCGCAATTTCTCCTGCTCCACAAAAAG
>Ga0256845_1001661_pt1 | contig 17449 bp, 15 predicted proteins | sample RiftiametaG_FD_189101 | JGI IMG/M metagenome (GOLD analysis project Ga0256845, IMG submission 189101) | Tube worm associated microbial communities from hydrothermal vent at the East Pacific Rise, Pacific Ocean - Riftia | ecosystem: Host-associated > Annelida > Integument > Unclassified ...
TTGAATTGTTTTTTGCAATATCGAGGAAAAATGATTTAGCATAACTGGTTACGGTAAATTATTTTAACGAAGAGAGTGTAAAAACAAACAGGATAAATGACTTATCTTATAGTTAAAATGGTATTACAATTGTTTTAACAAAAGGTCTAAATATTCGCGGTTGTTAGATAACCTCGGCACTTTACTTTGTCCACCTAATTTATTATTGTTTTCTAGCCATTTATAAAAAAAATCTTGCGGAGCAAGGTTGATTTTAGGAAATGATAAGACGATATTTTTGAACCGTTTAGCGTCATAGTCAGAGTTAATTGCTCGTAATTTTTTATCCAAATAGTAAGTAAATTTATCTAAGTCATTAGGCTGAATTTTGAACTCTATCAGCCACTCGTGGCTTCCTGCCATATCAGAAAGATATATAGGTGCTACGGTGTAATCGTTCAGTAATGCTCCTGTTTCTTTACAAGCATATGTAATCGCTTTATCTGTATGCTCAATGATTACTTCTTCCCCAAAAGCATTGATGAAGTGTTTTGTCCTCCCTGTAATTTTTATCCTATAAGGAGATAACGAAGTAAACTTTACGGTGTCGCCAATAACATACCTCCATAAGCCAGCATTGGTACTGATGACTAAAGCATAATTTTTATTTATCTCTACTTCTTCAAGTGTTAAAGTCTTTGGATTTTCTCTTCTCCAATATTCCATTGGAATGAATTCATAAAAAATTCCATAATCTAACATCAGCAACATAGAGTCATTATTTGGTTCATCCTGAATCCCAAAAAGTCCTTCAGAAGCACTATAAGTCTCTTGATAATTCATCTTATCAGATGGAATAAGTATTTGAAACTGCTCTCGATAAGGTTCAAAAGCAACTGCACCATGAAACAATACTTCCAAATTAGGCCATACTTCCAAAATATTAGATTTTCCTGTGTAATCTAATATCCTTTGTAGAAGAACAATCGTCCATGTAGGCACACCACCTAATGTAGACACATCAGTATGAATCGCTTCTTTGATGATGGATTCTATCTTCTCATCCCAATCGTCCATTAGGGCAGTTTTAAGAGAAATACTATTTGTCCATCTCGCCCAAAATGGCATATTTTGCATAATGATTCCCGAAATATCACCAAAATAAGAATTAGGATTTTCAGGATTAATTTGCACCGTTCCTCCAATTGGAATCATCTTTCCAGCAAATAGATTACGCTCAGGGAAATTATTGAAATACAAAGACAACAGGTCTTTACCCGCCTTAAAGTGACAATCACTTAATGATTCTGCCGAAACAGGGATGTACTTACTACGAGCATTTGTAGTGCCAGAAGATTTAGAAAACCATTCAATTTTACTTGGCCATAAAATGTTTTGCTCGCCTTTTATAACCTTATTTATGTATGGGAATATCTCTTCATAAGTAGATAAAGGTACCCTTTCTTGAAATTGTTTGACAGTTCTAATTTCGTGATAGTGGTACTTTTTACCCCATTCTGTACCGCTAGCAGTCTCAATTAATTTTTGAAAGACATCTTCTTGTACATCAATAGGATATTGGATAAAAAGCTCAATCTGATGAATTCTTTTCTTCATTGTCCATGACAGAATAGATTGTATCATTTCGCTAAAGTTTGCTTAGAACTTTCTTTTGTATTCAAAATGCTGACCAAGGTATACTTTTTTGACCTGCTCATCTGCGGCTAATTCTTCTGGAGTGCCTGCTTTAAAAATATTCCCTTCCGTCATGATATAGGCCCTATCTGTAATCGATAAAGTTTCTTGTACATTATGGTCAGTAATTAAAATCCCAATATTCTTATCTTTAAGCCTTGCTACAATGCCTTGGATTTCTTCAACGGCAATGGGATCTACTCCTGCAAAAGGTTCGTCCAACAATACAAATGCTGGATCTACTGCCAAAGCTCTAGCTATTTCGGTACGCCTTCTTTCTCCTCCAGAAAGTACCATTCCCATATTTTTACGCACATGAGTCAAACTAAATTCTTCTAATAGTTCTTCTGTTTTTTCTTTACGTAATTTCTTGGATAACGAGGTCATTTCCAGTACTGCCATAATATTATCTTCTACCGATAATTTACGGAATACAGATGCTTCTTGTGCTAAGTAACCAATACCAAGTTGTGCCCTCTTAAATACAGGTAGTTTCGTAATTTCTTTATCATCCAAAAACACTCTGCCTTCAGTGGGTCTCACCAAACCAACTGCCATATAAAACGTAGTTGTTTTTCCTGCTCCATTAGGCCCTAAAAGCCCAATGATTTCTCCTTGCTTCACTTCTATCGAAACACCTTTTACAACCCTTCTTTTACTATATTCTTTAACAAGATTTTCTGCTCGTAAAATCATTATGCTGGTTATTTTATTCTATTAGATAGGTAATATAATCAGATATTTGTGAACTGTCTTAGCCCTTGTTTGTTTTTTTTACATAAAAAAGGTTTAATCTTTCTAAGATTTTAATTCTATCATTAAAAGAATTAGTTTAGGCTTTGGTTCACATTTATAGTTATGGCAGATAAAATCACTTGTCCTCAATGCTCACATCAGTTTGCAGTAGAAGAGGCACTTTCAGGACAAATTAAGCTTAAGTATCAAGCAGAATACAAAGAGAAAACAGCAAAACAAGCTGAGGTTTTTCAAAAAGAAAAAATAAAGCTCGAAAAAGAAAGGGAAGATTTTACCGCTAAAAAAGACAAAGAAAATGAGATTTTTAAACAAAAACTGAATCAAAAAGTAAGTGAACAAATTTCTTACGAGAAAAAAAAGATAGAGAATGACCACTTGGAACAGTTTGATGCCTTGCAAAAGGAATTAAATGAAAAGTCAGAAAAAGTAAAAGAGCTGAATCGCTCTAAAGCGGAAATCGAAAAACTAAAGCGTGAGAAAGGTGAGCTAAAAGAAGCTGCCGAGGCAGAGGCTCAAAAAAGATTGAACGAAACACTTATTTCTGAAAAAGAAAAAATAAGAAAATCTGAAGAAGAAAAAAATGAATTGCGTTTTAAAGAAATGCAAAAACAGTTAGAAGATCAAAAAAAATTAACTGAAGAGATGAAACGTAAGCAGGAGCAAGGCTCTATGCAGATGCAAGGCGAAGTTCAAGAACTTGCCATTGAAGAATGGTTAATGAATCGCTTCCCACTAGATACAATTGAGGAAATAAAAAAAGGAATACGTGGTGGAGACTGTATTCAGACAGTAAATACTAGAACTAGTCAAAACTGTGGGACAATATATTATGAAAGTAAAAGAACAAAAGACTTTCAGCCAAGTTGGATAGAAAAATTCAAAGCAGACATTAGAGAAAAAGGGGCTAATATTGGCGTATTGGTAACAGAAGTAATGCCCGCCGATATGGACAGAATGGGCTTAAAAAACGGTATTTGGATTTGTAATTATGAAGAGTTTAAAGGTCTTTGTACTGTCTTAAGAGAGTCTATTGTACAATTAAGCACTGCTATTAGTTCTCAAGAAAACAAAGGAGATAAAATGAGCTTACTTTATGATTTCCTTACGGGAAATACTTTCAGGATGCAAATTGAAGCTATTGTGGAAGGTTTTACACAAATGAAGACCGATTTGGAAAGTGAAAAGCGTTCAATGCAACGAATTTGGAAACAACGAGACAAACAAATTGAAAAAGTACTCATCAATACTACCGATATGTATGCCTCTATCAAAGGAATTGCAGGTAATGCTATTCAGTCTGTAAAAGCATTAGAATTACCTTACTCGGAAGATGAAGCTTAGCGAAAAGCTTATACAACTAAAGGCTTACGCCAAATCATTACCGCTTGAACCAGGGGTTTACCGATACTTTGATGTCGAAGGTAATATTATTTATGTCGGAAAGGCTAAAGCTTTACGCAATAGAGTTGGCTCTTATTTTCAATCTTTGCAACAGCATAATAATAAAACCAAGAGACTGGTAGCTTCAATAGATAGAATTGAATATACAGTTGTTAATTCTGAATACGATGCTTTATTGTTAGAAAATAATCTCATTAAGCGTTACCAACCCAAATACAACATTAGCCTTAAGGACGGTAAATCATATCCTTATATCCTGATTATTAACGAGCGATTTCCTCGTATTATTAAAACTAGGACTTATGACCCTACACTAGGCGAATATTTTGGTCCTTATATCAAAACAAATTTGCCTAATATTATTCTCGCATTGTTTCAAAAAATATTTTTTATCAGAAGTTGTTCCTATAATTTATCAGAGGCTAACATAGAAGCGGGAAAGTACAAGGTCTGTATGGATTATCATATTCAAAACTGCTTAGGTCCATGTGAAGCTCTACAATCCGAAGAGGACTATATGGATAAAGTTCAGCAAGCCCGAAACATTTTGAAAGGAGAAATAAATGAAGCAAAGGTTTTTCTGAAAAAATTAATGGATGATGCCTCTCAAAATTTAGAATTTGAAAAAGCGCATTTGTATCAACAAAAGCATCAACTATTATACAGCTATCAGCAAAAGTCAGAGGTTGTTAATCCTAAACTAGGGGATTTGGTGGTGTTTACGATTTCTAGTACCGACAAACTAGCCTTTGTTAACCACTTATTAATCAAAAATGGAAATATCATTGGCAGTGAAAATTTTGAGTATAAAAAGAGGTTAGATGAGTCTGATGAAGAAATATTATTACAAGCCATAGCCGAAAAAACAACAGATGTTAAGACAACAGTTTTAAGTAATATAGCCGTTGAGATAGACGAAATGCTTGTTGTGATTCCACAAATAGGGGACAAAAAAAAGCTTGTGAACCTATCATTAAAGAATGCGATGCAGTTACGAGCTGAGCGAAGTGAGTTCAGAGACAAAGATCCTAAAAGCAGGGTTTTAGAACAAGTTAAACAAGATTTGAGATTGCCTCAATTACCCACTCACATAGAATGTTTTGATAACTCAAATATACAGGGTACAAATCCCGTAGCTTCGATGGTTTGTTTTAAATTAGGAAAGCCATCAAAGAGAGACTATCGCCACTTTAAGATTAAAACAGTAGAGGGGGCAAATGACTTTGATTCAATGACAGAGATTGTTTACAGGCGTTATAAAAGACTTGTAGATGAGAAAACCCCTTTGCCTCAGCTGATTATAATAGACGGTGGAAAAGGTCAGTTAAGTGCCGCTCTAAAATCTATTGATAAGCTAGGTATCCGAGATCAAGTCACAATAGTGGGCATTGCCAAACGACTGGAAGAAATCTATTACCCTGGGGATACTCAGCCGTTATTGGTCAGTAAAAAATCAGAGTCTTTAAAATTAATACAACAATTAAGAAATGAAGCACATCGCTTTGCCATTACTTTTCATCGGGATTTACGGAGTAAAAACTTTTTAGTAAGTGAGATTACTCAAATAGAAGGAATAGGTAAAAAAACCTACGAAACACTTATCGCACATTTTAAAACTGTTAAAAAAATAAAAAACACATCTTTTGAAGATTTGTCAGAAGTAGTAGGAACTAGCAAAGCTCAAATTCTAAAAGATCATTTTGAGAAATAATTGAAGCTATTGGTTTTTCTCAGCTTCAATCTTGTCTAATGCTTTTACTTTGGTCAACAAAATATTTTGTAAAACTTGATTCTCTTCTCTAAGATTTTCGTTAAATCGTTCTATTCTAATGATTGTGTTTTGATAAGTCTCTATGCGTTTTTCTTTAATTTGCTGCGAAACATAAACCTCTTCTAGTTGAGTCTGTAGCATTTCTTCTTTTTCTCTATGCTCGTCTGACACTTTTCTAGTCTGTTCTAATAAATGCTTAGTTTTATCATTAATTCTTACAGAAGCAATCATTGCTGCAATTGTTTCTGTTATGCGATTTACAAAGTCAATTTGATGTTCTTCGATTTCGTAAAATGACGCTATTTCTATTACCCCGTATACAATGTCATTGTGAATCAATGGTGCAATTAGAATTGCCGTAGGATTTGCTTTACCAAGCCCAGATGTAATTTTGATATAATCAGTAGGTACATCATTCATATAAAGAATGTCTTTTTCTTGCCAACATTGTCCTACTAATCCATCTCCAAGTTCTATGTTTTGCTTTATTAGTTTGATTTTATCCCAAGCATAACAACCTGTCAGACTCATTATATTTTTATCTTCATCTAGTACATAAATGCTTCCTTGGTTGGCATTTAGGTATTTAACCAATTCCGAAATAATGGTTTTTGATAAAACATCAATATTGTCATTATGCTGACGCAAAACAGAACTAAACAATGCAACACCCTCTGTTACCCAGAGGCGTTTATTGTCTTCTAACGACACATCTTGTAAATCTTTTTTCATCAAAAGTAAAGAATTTCCTAATGTATCGGCATTACTCAAAGGCTTATAGTTGTATTCAAAATTCCCTTTTCCTATCTCAGTAGCAAAAGTTGACGTCCTTTCAAGTCCATCTACAAGGTTATTAAGAGCGGTAGTCATTTCCCCAATCTCATCACTTGACACACTTAGTCTTTTCTTGGGTAGCACCCCTCTCCCCATTAATACTAATGCTTCTCGTAATTGTGCCACAGGTTTTACAATTGATCGAGTAGTAAAAAAGGCGACCAAAGTTCCCCCAATTAATAAAGTAATTCCGAGGTATAAAATTAATTGCTTAAGCCTATTAAATAGGTGTAGCATTTCTTTACTCGCAATATTTGCTTTACTTTGTTGAGCAATAATTATAGTGGCGACTCTATTTTTGATAGCAAAAATATCTTGATAAATATCCCCGTTACTATCATTCAGTTGATACAAAATCCTAAACCTCTCGTCTGGTGTGCTAGAGGTACGATAATAATCGTTAGGCTCTCTGAATCGAGTCATCATCTCATGCTGAAAATTCATAAACGAATCTAATAACACCACGGTATGATCCATTTCTTTTCGTTCGGTAATTTCCCAGCGTTTCATCAGGGACACAATCTCTTTTCTTAGTAAAGGATACTCGTCATTATAAATGTGCTGAAGAGCCATTTTTTGTTCTACTTCCTCCGTGGGAGTATCTACACTTACCCATACAGCCAATAAAGACTTGGCACGAGACACAAGCAAGTCCAAATCTTTTAGTTTGGAAACTGAAGGTGTGTGAATAGTAGCAATACGTTGGTTAAGACGGGTCGTTTGCCCTAAAATCCTTAAGGTCACAATACTATTAATCAGGATTGCTGTTAGCAAAATCCCAAATCCTATTCCTAGCTTATAATTAACTTTTAATTTCATCAAAACTTATTTTGAAAGACTATTATACTAATAAAATCAATAACGTCCTAAATGATTATGAAAATTAGCCAAAATCAATTTACTTTCAAATAAAACTCACAACTGAATTTTTGATTTACCGATAACTTTTGAATTTCTTTTTTCTCATCAAAATTTTTACCGCTGTCTTTCTCATCCGCCACTCCGTACCAAGGCTCTATGCAAAGATAAGGAGCATTTGCATTGGGTTTAGTCCAAAGTCCTATCATTGGAAAATCCTTAATGCCAACCTCTACAAAGTGAGGAGATTTATCAGATTTAATTTGAATATAACTGGATTTAAAGCCTTCTGTGATAATCGCATCATTATCAAATAACGAATGTGACAAATCTATTCTATTAGTCCCGTTAGTGAAATTATTTATTTTTTTATCGCTCAAAAAAGCACCGTCTAGTAAGAGTTGGTTGATATTTTCTTCTTTTTCAAATTCTAAATAATAATCTTCAAAAGTCAATTCTTCATCTATAGGACAAATAAAACCTGGATGAAAACCAAGAGAAAAATACATAGTGGCATTTGACTTATTTACTACTTGGTAAGAAGTTAGCACTTGATTTTTATCTACACGAAACTCTGCATATAACTCAAAGTCAAAAGGGTAAACTGCCAAAGTATCAACCGAACTAGAAAGCTTCAAAGTTATTTTTTCATCGGTACATTCTACAAGTTCAAACATACTGTCTCTCGCAAATCCGTGCTGAGGCAATTTATATTGTTGTCCATCATAGCTATACTCACCATTTTGGACTTGCCCTATAATTGGAAATAAGATAGGAGCATGTCTCGCCCAAATCATCGGATCTGCCTGCCATAAAAATTCTTTTTGAAGCATTTTATGATAAATACTGCACAATTCTGCTCCTTTTTCTTTTACGCTTATGCGAATAAAATCATTTTCAATGGTTATCATCTTTAATTTCTATCAGGTTATAGTCTGTTGTAATTTGTTTAATGTGGTATTCAAATCGCTGTTTACTGGCATCGGTAATAAATATTTGACCAAACAGTTTTGATTTCACTAACTCTAGTAAACGCTTAATTCTTCCTTCGTCCAATTTATCAAAAATATCATCAAGCAACAGTAAGGGTTTCACCTTTAATTGTTCTTCCATTACTTTGTATTTTGCCAATTGCAAAGCCGTTACATAAGACTTTTTTTGTCCTTGAGAACCCATTTTCTTGAGTGATTTTTCTTTTATTTTAAAAATAAAATCATCCTTGTGAGTACCCATCGTTGTACGTTCTTTATATAAATCTTGCGGGTAAGCATCTTTATATTCTTTTTCAAAACCATCACTGCTGCACTGAGATTGATAAATAAAACTAACAGACTCTCCGCCGTTTGACATCTGTTTGTAAAAGTCTTCAATTTCACTACTTATTAGTAAACATACTTCTTTTCTTTTGCGATAGATAAAGGAGTTGAGTGATAATAATTGAACATCATACGTTTCTACTAAATCCTTATCGATATGTCGTGTTTCTCGGTACTGTTTGAGTAAAGCATTCCGTTGTTTCAGTAATTTATTATACTGCATCAAGTTTGTTAAATACTCTTGATCAAGTTGGCTAATGAGTACATTTATAAACTTTCTTCGTACCTCGCTTCCCTCTTTGATGAGATCCAGATCATCTGGTTGAATTAGTACAATGGGCAACTTTCCGATATGTTCACTTACCCGTTCATATTCAGAGCCGTCGAAAGAGATTTTTTTTGTTTCTCCTTTTTTTAATGAAACAATGATTTTTCCTGTATTCCATTGCCCTTTGATAGCAAAAAAAGTTTCACCATCTTTAATGAGATGAGCATCAGTAGAAAAAAAAGCACTCTTTGTAAGACTCATACAATAAATGGCATCCAACAAGTTTGTTTTACCACAGCCATTCATTCCCACAATGCCGTTTATGCTTTCGCTAAAATCTATTTCTATTTCAGAATAGCTTTTAAAATGGTGTAAATGGAGGTGTTTTAAATTCACGCTTGAATATATTCAATTTTCTATTAGTCCAATGCCATATTAAATAGAATTTTGGATAAATTGGCAAACTTAATGGTATTTAGTATTTTCGTAAAGAATTTTATCGCACAAGCATGAAAAACAATAAACTTATTTATTTCGCATTAGTCTTTATCATCTTTTTTGCCACGTTTTCGGTATGGATGTATAATGCCTTTACAGGCAAAAACTTCTTATCTAAAAAAGGAGATAAAGCCATGTACATTTACATCAAAAAAGATGCTAGTTTCTTAGATGTATTACATGGGCTAGAAAAGAAAGAAGTGATTAATGATGGATTGTCATTTGCCTTTACTTCAAAATTAATGAGCTATCAGGATAACGTAAAACCTGGGAGATACCTCATCGAGCCTAAGATGAATAATATACAAGTGATACGCTTGCTTCGTTCTGGGAAACGAGATGTTGTTAAAATCACTTACAATAACATCAATGATTATAATTTATTAGCGGAAGCGGTATGTGGAAAAACTTTACTTTCATCCAAAATAGAGTTTGATTCATTACTTCACTCTTCTGAACACTTGTCAAAGTATGGTTTCGATAGTAGTACAATATTAGCTATGTTTATCCCTAATACTTATGAGGTATACTGGGATGAAAGTGCTGAAAATTTATTCGACAGAATCAATAAAGAGTATAAAAAATTCTGGAATCCTAATCGTATAAAAAAAGCGAAAGACTTAAATTTAACAGCAATTGAAGTAATTAGTTTGGCTGCTATTGTGCAAGGAGAAACACTTAATAAAAAGGAGCAAAAAACTGTTGCAGGACTTTATCTTAATCGTGTAAAACAAGGAATAAAGCTAGAAGCAGATCCTACGCTTGCTTATATATCAGGCAAAAGCGGGAGAGAAATAATGAACATTCATAAAGAAATAGACTCTCCGTATAACACCTATATGTATAAAGGAATTCCACCAGGACCAATTGCCATGCCTGATGTTTGGGCAATAGATGCGGTGCTTAATTATGAATCACATGAATATATTTTTATGTGTGCCAAAGGAGACGGTTCGGGGTTACATAATTTTGCAAAGACCAATCGCCAGCACAATATTAATGTGAGTAATTACAAAAAGAACTTACGTAGCTACAAAAAACGAAATAACTAGATGCTAGAACACGAAGTAGAAATAAGGGTTAGGTATGCTGAAACTGACCAAATGGCTTATGTTTATTATGGTAATTACGCTACTTATTTTGAAGTTGCTCGTGTAGAAACTTTTCGTAAAATAGGAATGAGTTATAAGGATTTGGAAGAAATGGATATTGGAATGCCTGTATTGGATTATCATATTAAATACATTCGTCCTGCTAAGTATGATGATTTGTTAACCATTAAAGTTACAATTCCTGAAATGCCTACTTTACGTATTAAATTTGATTATGAAGTATATAACCAAAATGGAGATTTACTATCAAAAGCATCTACAAGGCTTGCTTTTATTAATCTTAAGTCTGGAGCAGTAAGCCCACCTCCTGAGGCTTTTAATAAATTACTAATTCCTTTTTTTGATGTTTAAACGTTTATCACATTGGCTGTACCAATCAAGGCTGATGAGATTCATTCAGCATCTTGCACAAAAAGTATATGTTAGCCGTAAGGCAAATCTTAATTTGTTGACAGCCTACTATTTTGTTCGGGAGGAAATTCAAGAGACGAACATTTTTGCAGAAGCCAAAGCGGTATCTTATAATTTTACCTTAGCGGTATTCCCAGCTATTATTTTTTTATTTACACTAGTGCCCTATTTTGAAGTAGTAGGTATACAGAGAGAAGAGATTTTGATTTTTTTTAACGATAGCATCCCTACTAATCTTTATGAATCGCTAGAGAACACAATTATTGACCTTGTAGATAATAAGAGAGAAGAATTGACTTTGTTCGGTTTTTTGTTTGCCACATTTATGTCTACTAACGGTATGTTAGCATTGATAGCCTCGTTTAATCGTTGTTATAAGACAGCAGAGAGACGCAGTAGAATTAAACAGCATTTCATTGCTTTTGTCTTAATGATACTTATTATGTTTGTCTTGCTTACCGCTATGATTTTAATTGTTTTTGGCGGACTTATTATCGAGTCTATTCAAGAAAGATTTCACTTGATAGAAGGTTTAGAATTGGCTCGTTTTTTACAATACTCTGTATTCTTCTTGTTTTATTTTGTAGTGATTTCCATTATTTATGTGATTGCACCTACCGTTCCTAAACGTTGGAAGTTTTTCTCGATAGGAGCTGTTTTTGCTACATTAATGAGTATTATACTTTCCACCGTGTTTTCATATTATGTTAATAATTTTGCTACTTATAACAAAGTTTACGGCTCTATCGGCACGCTTATCGCTTTTATGATATGGCTACAATGGATGTCGATTACCTTATTGCTGGGATTTGAAATAAATGTAGGGATTGAACGAGCAAAACAAACAATAAAAAAAGTGAAAGGAATTTGATTTTTTAAAAATAGGACTTATATTTGCAATCCAATAGAGAGTTGGCAGAGTGGTCGAATGCACTGGTCTTGAAAACCAGCGTACTGCGAGGTACCGAGAGTTCGAATCTCTCACTCTCTGCTTTAAAATCCCTTTACACTATGTAGAGGGATTTTTTTTGCTTAATACTCTTCTTCATTCATGTCCTCACTATCCAAAATAGCTAAGTAATTTTCGAAGCGAATATCATTAATTTCCCCTTTCATATATAACTCTTGTATATGGCATTTTGGCTCATGATAATGGGTACAATTATGAAATTTACATTTGCCTAGATGCTCTCTCATTTCAGGGTAAAAATGGGCTAACTCTTCTTTTTTGATTTTAAAAAGCCCAATTTCTTTAATTCCTGGAGTATCAATGATATTAGTGGTATCATCCAAAAAGTGCATTTCAGAAAAAGTAGTCGTGTGTTTTCCTTTGGCGTGCATTTTAGAAATATCAGCAGTTTTGATATCCAATTGAGGCGACAAAGTATTTAATAATGATGATTTTCCTACTCCAGAATGTCCCGTTATTAATGTTGTGCTTCCTTTTATCTTTTCTTTTACTAGATTTAGGTTTTCTCCTGTCACAGTAGATGTGGTCAAGCATTCATAGCCCAGTGAACTGTAAATTTGTTTTAATCGCTCTATCTCAATCTTGTCCGATTCGTCAAATAAATCACTTTTGTTAAAGGCAATCAAAACTGGAATTCGAAATGACTCTGTGGTAATTAAAAATCTATCTATAAAACCAAGTGAAGTGCGGGGTTCTTTAAGTGTGACAATCAATAATGCCAAATCTATATTAGAAGCAATCATATGTGCCTGAGCACTTAACTTGGTTGATTTTCGGATGACATAGTTATGCCTGTCCAAAATCTCTTCGATACTGACATTCTCATTGTCTGCTACAGAAAAAATCACTTCATCACCTACTGCAATAGGATTGGTCGTCCTAAGTCCTAATTGACGAAACTTTCCCCGCAACCTCGCACGATAAGTTTCTCCTCCAGAAAGGATGATGTACCACAAGCCAGTTGATTTAATAATTAATCCTTTCATAAAATTGTTTTAATATAGTCAAAGATTACATCACTCGCTCCCGATTGCTTCAAAACATAGTTTCGGGCATTATCCCCTACTTGTTTCCTTAGTTTAGGATTATTAAATAATTTGTCTAATTGGTTTTTTAACTCCTCTTCTGAGCTAATAGAATACGCTCCACCAAGCTGTAGTAAGTCTTTGGCTTCTTGAAATTTGTTGTATTTATTGCCAAACAAAATGGGTGAAGCAAATACTGCTGGCTCTAATATATTGTGTAACCCACTTCCAAATGCACCACCTATATAAACAATGTCAGCATATTTATATATCTGTGATAAAATCCCGATACAGTCAATGTATAGAATATCCGCATTGATGACTGTTTCTTTTAAAGAATAGTTAGCACATTTTAGATGTATTAATTGTTGTTCCACTTTAATTTTCTCCCTGTTAATTTCGTGTGGTGCAATAATGTATTTGTATTGAGGGTTTGCATTGATATACGGGATAAGTAGGGACATATCCTCTGCCCAAGCACTTCCTACAATTAGGGTGAGAGTATCGGCTGTAAATACTTCTACTATTTCATTTCTCTTATTTGTGTCAGCAATTGCTTTTACTTGGTCACAGCGAGTATCTCCTGCTATTTCGCTAGCTATATTTATACTTCTAAGCAGATTTTTTGTTTCTTTATTTTGAACAAAAAAATATGTTATGTTTTTTAAAATTTCTCGATAAAATGATCCATGCCATTTAAAGTATTGTTGATTAGGACGCAATATTGTAGAGAAAGAGAGTAATGGTATTTTTCTTTTTTTACACGATTGAATATAATAATGCCAAAATTCATATTTGACAAATAGTGCCAATACAGGGTTAGTTATAGATAGAAAATATTCGGCGTTTTTTTTGCCGTCTATTGGTAAATAGTATACATAATCTACATTTATGTAATTTTTTCGTAACTCATATCCTGAAGGAGAAAAGAAGGTCAATAAAATTTTATACTGAGGATAATCAGACTTTAATCGTTCTATAATTGGTCGAGCTTGCTCAAACTCACCAACCGAAGCTGTGTGTATCCAAATCACTTTATCAGATAAGTCTTTAAAATCTTTTTCTAATCGTATAAAGATGTTTTTCCGTCCCTCAATCCATAGTTTTGCTTTACGATGAAAAGGACTTATTATCCAAAGTAATATAGTATAAATTCTTAAAGATGTATTATATAATATTTCTTGTATGAACTTCATGTTTCTACAGGAATTGTCCTTTTTTTGCTGACAAGGTAAAGACTTAGTAGTAACACAAGGGTCAATATCCATGTCCACTGATTGGTCATTTCGCCATCTAATATACCAATAAAAGTGGATACTAAAGGAATTACATAAGTAATAGAACCTGCAAACATCGGGCTAGCATACTTGAGCATAATATTAAATAATATTAGTGCTGCCCCAGTGGCAAAAACACCTAAAACCAAGAGGTATAATAATGGCTCTATTGCTGAAGGTTGTCCCATTCTACTAAAAGTACCGAAGTAGACTAAAATAATAGCTGAAACAGGGGCCGCTAATATTAAAGCGCACGAAGCAATTGTCATAGAAGGAACGTGTGACAATTTATATTTAAACAAGTTAAGGTTAGACGCATAAAGCATGGCTGCTAATACAATGAGTAGTCCATAAACTCCTATTGAAAACTCTCCGCCAGACTTATACATGATTAAACCAATAGCCGCTAATAGTCCTATTATCATCCCAATATAATTAATAAGCTTATATCTTTCTTTAAAAATAAACACACTGATTAAAACAGTAAAAACAGGAGTCATAGAACTTAACACACCTGCTACACTGCTATCTATATGTTGCTGAGCGATGGCAAAACAAAGTGCTGGAATAAGGCTTCCTTGAAAGCCTGCAAATACGATATACTTCCAATCTTGTTTTCTTACACGAGTGGCATGAGTCAAAGTAAAAGGGAGTAAAACAATCCCCCCTATTAAAATTCTGATGCATGCTACCTCTATAGGGGTAAAAAAAATCAAACCTTTTTTGATACACAAAAAAGCACTTCCCCAAATTAGAGCAAGTGCTATAAATATAATAATAGAAATTTGTTTGCCCTTCACTTAATTGTAAGTATAAGTTCCTTCTGCTGTTTTGATTGTGACTTGCTTTTGCTTAGACGCTTCTACACGACCAATAATTTGAGCATGAATATCAAATGAGTTTGCAATGTTAATAATTTGCTGTGCATATTGTTCATCTACGTACAACTCTAGTCGGCAACCCATATTAAATACTTTGTACATTTCGCTCCAACTAGTACCGCTTTGCTCTTGAATTAATTTAAACAAAGGTGGGACTTCAATCATATTGTCTTTTACCACATGATTTTCATCTAAAAAATGCAACACTTTAGTATGTGCTCCTCCGCTACAATGTACTGCACCATTTATTTTGCTTCTTAACTCTTTTAAGATAGCAATCATTACGGGCACATAGGTACGAGTAGGAGATAACACTAGCTTCCCTATGTCTAATTCTGTTTCTGATTTATCGGTCAAATTACATTGTCCTGAATAGATTAAATCTTCTGGTACAGCTGGGTCATAACTTTCTGGATATTTTTTAGCTAAAATTTTTCCAAATACATCATGTCGAGCAGAGGTAAGTCCATTGCTACCCATTCCGCCATTATACTCAGACTCATATGTTGCTTGACCATAAGATGATAATCCTACAATTACATTACCTGGTTTTATATTAGCATTGTCAATTACATCACTTTTTTTCATTCGTGCGATAACCGTACTGTCTACAATAATCGTACGCACAAGATCACCAACATCTGCTGTTTCTCCTCCTGTACTATGTATGTTTAATCCATTTTCACGAAGCATTTTTAGCACATCTTCAGTGCCCTCTATAATTGCCCCAATTACTTCCCCTGGTATTACATTTTTGTTACGACCAATAGTTGATGAAAGTAAAATAGTATTTGTAGCCCCTACACAAAGTAGGTCATCTACATTCATAATAATAGCATCTTGAGCAATACCTTTCCAGACATCCAGATTGCCAGTTTCTTTCCAATACATATATGCCAAAGACGATTTGGTGCCGGCACCATCTGCATGCATTATGTTACAAAACGCATCATCATTCCCTAACAAATCAGGTATGATTTTACAAAAAGCTTTTGGGTACAAACCCTTATCTATGTGCTTAATGGCGTTATGTACATCTTCTTTAGATGCAGAAACTCCTCTCAAATCGTATCTATTACTACTCATAGTATTTTGTTTTAGCAAGGCAAAGATAAACCATTTTATTATAAATACGTGAGGCTTAAAAAATTACTTTTATGATGGCTTATTTTATGCCATTATAAGGGATTTCTCCAAGTATTTTAATTCTACCTAATTGTGTGATGATTTCTTTAGAGCTTTCTGTTTGTTTGCCATTAAAAATAACGCCCTCGATTACGATATTTTTAGACTTTAAATATTCTATCGTGAGTAAAGAATGATTGATACTCCCGAGATAAAAGTTAATAACTAGGATAACAGGCAACCCTAAGTGCAACATCAGGTCTGTCATGGTTTGCTCTTGATTAAGTGGCACAAGTACTCCACCAGCACCTTCTACAATTATTCCTTTATTAGATTGTGGTATTTTTATTTTAGATAGGTCAATTTTAATTCCATCAATTTCGGCAGCTTTATGAGGACTTATAGGAGTTTTCAAGGCATAAGTTTCGGGAAAAATTTTAATACCTTTTCGTTTAACTAGATTTTTAATAGCATTACTATCCGTATCTTCTCCTGCTTGGATAGGTTTCCAATAATCAAAGCCGAACTGTTCGCACAAATAAGCACTTGCATAAGTTTTTCCGCTATCAGTATGAATAGCTGTTACAAAATAATTTTGATTAGGGTCTAAGTTCATTATTAATAATGTTGGATAAGCCAATGATTTCTGTACTGGTATTATAACTGTGGATACAAATACGGATACGTTCTGAGCCTTTTGCTACAGTAGGGCTCATTACTGGACGCACATCATACCCTTTGTTTTGTAAGGTTTTACATAATGCTTGTACTCGCTCATTAGTAGGCACTATTACGGCTTGTATCGGTGATGTACTCTTTATGGTTTTCTGTTGAATATTTGCCTTAAAAAGCTTAATATTTACGTTTAGTTTGTCTCGTAAATTTGAGTGTTTTTTCAAATACTCAAAAGCATTATGAATGACTGTTATGCTATGCTGTGGCATTGCGGTAGTATAAATAAAAGGGCGTGCAAAATTAATCAAATAATCAATTATTATGCTATCGCCAACTACACAAGATCCATGAGCTCCTACTCCTTTTCCAAAAGTATATGTTCGTAAAGTGAACTCATCTTGCAAATCTTGAGAAACGACTAAGCCTTCACCTTTGTCACCAATTATAGCTGTGCTATGTGCTTCATCAATTATAATATAAGCTTTATGCTTTTTGCATACCTTAATGATTTCGACAAGTGGAGCTTCGTCACCATCCATCGAGTAGATAGACTCTATCGCTACAAATTTATCTCCTTGTGCTTTGTTTAATTTTTTG
>Ga0256845_1001662_pt1 | contig 17443 bp, 5 predicted proteins | sample RiftiametaG_FD_189101 | JGI IMG/M metagenome (GOLD analysis project Ga0256845, IMG submission 189101) | Tube worm associated microbial communities from hydrothermal vent at the East Pacific Rise, Pacific Ocean - Riftia | ecosystem: Host-associated > Annelida > Integument > Unclassified ...
CTAATGTGGTTGAAATTAAATCACCTTTTTTGTCTATAAATTCAATCGTTTGTTTCGCATAACACTTTTGAGTACCAACCTCTTCGACCAATGTACTTTCATTGGCTAATCGATTAACACAGACTCTAGATATGAAAAAAGTATCTAGCTCTCGACAATAGTATTCATAAATGTCGTTTTCTCTATCACCTATGTGGATCATTTTTGACGGGTTTGTTTTGGCTAACCCAACTGACGCCTCCATATTTTGTAACCATTTAATACTTTCTATTTATTCTACTTCTTTTCTTACTTTTACTGGAATAGACAAACTGTCCCACGCCATATCGATAATAGGAATTTTAATGTACTTATCTTTTAACGCCCAGCGTGCATACCGCTCATTGAGTTTACGATATTTTAAAGTTGCTGTGACTGTTAGAGGAGATTTAACCCAGGCAGGTATTGAGAATTGGAAGTCAACTATATCTGACTCACCAGACTTGATCACACGCTTAAAAGATTCACCTACCATATTAAACAGATCATGACGCCAAACTAGTTTTCCATTTCTATCAACCGGTAACGAACGATAAAAATAGGCTTGCTCATCCACAAAATTATTATCATCAATTTCTCCGCTACTATAGACCTTACGCCCCTCGGCATCCAACACTAAAAACTCAATCCAGACCTGATTGATATCAATTGAGCCACCAGGAAAGTCGTGTCCAACACCATTGTTAGTAACCACAACATGAATTTCGCTTTGCTCTCCAAGATAATAATAAAAAGGCCCTTCATCAAAACTCCGTAGCTTTTCATCTAACACTAATAGTGTCTGTACTGCATCTTTTCGACTCGGTTTATCAATACTGATCCGCATTTTATTTGCTTGTAGAAAGGTTCGTGTAACATCTAATTGTTTTTTGTCACTGTTGATAACGGGAATAAAAGTGTTTGCCCCAGGAAAGTTATGACTTCGAATTAGCCCATTGTGATCCGCTGAAGGATCGTCAGAATGAGTCAAAGGCATGTGACAATCCTGGCAACGACTAGTTTGGGAATTAGCAAAGCCTTCTTCATGCTGCCTTGAAAATGGACTTTCCAGCCATGCGCCATAATCATCTTGTATTGCTACCCAGCCCCAATCATTCATATCCTTATCCATAAACTGAGTATGACAAGATGAACAAAATTTAGGATCTTTAAACAGAGGTTTGCCTAAATCTTTCTTGTGCTGATCGGGTTTAACCCGTATTAATAAATCATGAACGCGTCGTAAAACAGGGTTATTACTCTTGGTAAACAAATAGCCTTGTGCGGGTCGAAACTGATAACTTGCAACGCCTTTTAAATGAACTAAAGAGTCGATACCATGACAACTCATGCAGGAAATACCTTCAATATTAGCGACTGTCCCCGCAATTCCGCCATGTTTACCGCCTGGAGATAACTCTCCGGTGAGTAGCGCGATAGGCGCATGGCAACCTTCACAATAACGAGTAGCGCTTATACCTTTTTTTTCTGCCAACAAAATCACATTGGTCACGTAACTGGGATCGGAAGCCGCTTGTTTATGAACCGATGACATCCACTGATTAGTGACATCTTCGTGACATGACATACAACGATGAGAGTTGGCAACTTGAGCGGTTTCCATGAAGGCTCCATTGCTAGTTTCAGTTTGACTGGGTCGAAAACGATGGGTTCCGTAGGAATATTGATATTCTGCGACAACAGGTTTTTGGTTTGGGGGAGTTAACGTTTGTTGTGAAATAAAAGCGATAATTAAAACAACCAATTGGATGACTACATTAGAAACTATCACCAATCTTAAGTCGCCTTTTTGTATACTTGGAAATCGCTGTTCATCTCGTTGTTTTCGTCTTTTTGGTAATCGTTTTACATGCAAAAATAAATGCAATATTACCACGCCAACAAATATCAAACTGCTTAATACGTGAACATGATAGACCCAGCGTTGATTCTCTTGTTGTCCATGTAATAATAACTGCCATCCACTGGCAATGAAAATGAAAAACAAACCACCACTCAGCAACCCCGATAGCAGCAAGGTCATTCGTCGTACACCGATCGTACGTCGAAAATGAAAACCAAAATAAGGCAATAGTAATAATGTTGTCACTATCCCTGTAATCAAATGAAGTAACACGGTCCACTGCATCCAAAAAGAATGTTCCGAGAACAAAAAACTGCCCACTCCAGAAAATGTACAGGCTAATGTAAAAGTTGCCCCGATTGGAACGGTTTTTCGTTCCTTTGTTAATAAGCTTTGGGAATTATTCATTAGCGTTGTTTCGTGTAGCAAAAAACCGGGTTAATAAATAGTCTATGGTCCACTCTTTATTCGGAGGCAATGTTTCACCTTGAGTTTTTAAATGATTCTTCGGTAGTTTAAAAAGTAGCCATAGGGCTTTAAGTCGAATTTCGTCAATCAATTGTTCTGACTTGTATAAAATACGCAACGAACTCTCAATTGAAGCCTCAGCGTTAAATTGCTCAAATACTTCAAGTGCAGCTAGTATCCATTTATCAGGTAAATTAATAACCTGATCCGCAAGGATTGTTTTTGCGATAATAGGGTTATTGTCCGCCGCTTTGATTAATAGACGGTTTTTATTTTCAAGTTCTATATGGGTCATACCACGGATCGCATGAAGCATTGGCAGTATTTGTTGACTTCGTCTGAAATGGCTCTTTCCAGTAGATGAGCCAGCTTCATTTTTGGCTTGCCACTGTAAAAAACAATCGAGGGTTGCAACAGGAAATATTTTAAACAGGTCACTATTATGTACAAACTGGTTAGAAAAATCGGGTCGTAAGCCTGCACTACGACAAAGAGCCAATAGCTGACCAATCTGCAACAAATTATTATTATTCATGGCATTATTTAACAAAGGCGCAAATAGAGTAGAAGCTTGCTTTTTTGGTATTTGTTTGAATAAATTTATCACCATTGATGTGTAGTCTTGTCTAAAAAAGAGTTTATCTATCACATTGCTAGTAAAAACGTACTCATTTTCAACTAGACTATTCAACAGGAATTCTGCATCGATTATTGATATTGTGGCTAATCCTGCCAAAAATTTTGTGCGACTATCAGGGGTATCTATGAAGGCTAATGCCTTCAATATATATTGGCTCAGCATTAACGCCTCTTTATGCTCTAAACGTCCCTGCGTACTATTCATTAATTTATATAATTGATTTTCTATTAATTCGGACTTACTGGCGGCGATCGTTTTTAGGGCTATAATGTTCAGTTTATTATGCTTTTTATAATATAATTTGTTTGATTTTATTTGACTTGAGAGAACCGCTTTGCGAGTTAGCAACGACTGCAAAATTTTAAGTAATTCAACTTTGGGAAGTACCACGCTATCGCGTATCAAAAATAGAGACTCCAACGTTTCAAACTGACGTAAAGTGCCTTCACTATTTTTATTACTTGAAAAATATAAACTAAATATTTTTTCAAATTCCGGGTCATTCAGCACAAATAGAGAAATAAAGCTAATAGCGACAACAGAAGGCGGCGAATTAGAATCAGCGACCAAACGCCTGAGCACTGACAGCGCACTAGTGTCTCGAATAAGGCCTAGCGCACGAATAGCTGCGTTTCTTATTTTTGTATTTTTATACTTTAATGCAAGGTTCATTAATGGCAAATAGGCTCGTTTATTTTCAGCAGCGGCTAGCGCATTGGCGGCACAAATTATTACTTTTGCTTGGCCTTGTTCGAGCAGTCTAATCAGCGGTGAAATAGCGAGGTATTTACGATGAGTTAACGCCTCCTCCTGCTCAAAAAAGAATTGAAACAACTTTGCCACTTTACATTGAACTTCAGTGTTCACATCAAAAAGGTATGGCAACAGCCAGGCAACACTTTCTTCCTTCTCGGCCAATTTAAACAGGCTGATTGCCTCCAACCTTATTGCAGGATCTTTATCCTTTAAAGCAGTTTGGAGCAACAATAGCGTAATTTTAGTCAGGTTATTTTGGCCGATAGCCCTTCGATGACTTATTTTAGCCAAAATACTCTTGCGGGTATCGAGATTGGCTTTTCGCCAAAGGTGTAATAACTGATTTTCATAGTGACCTTTTTGAATTGAAGCTTCAATAAAAACATCCGCCAGCATGGTTAATAGTTGGTCACTCGCTTCAAAAATTAGCGACTCCAACTTTATGTCTTTATTTACCGTGTAAGACAATAAATCAAGACGGTCTTTCGACCTATCAATACGGTAATAATAATTGGCCTTAATTTCTTTGTATATAGATTGGCTTCCACTAGGCCAATCTATAATCAACTCTTTAACCTGGCTAGCATTATTGAGCCCGATATGTATTCTTCTATCACCTTGCGATAAAAATGACTGCTGCGACTGAACTAATCGGTGTATGATTCCAGCTTCGGTTTTTATGGTTAGTTGAGCGCCATAGATTTCAGCATCAGTAAAATCATCCTGAAGTTCTAAACCGAACCAATTCTTATTGTTGGCTGAATTTTCAAAAATTTGAAGCGCATCATTATTATTGCTCACCACTAATTCAAGCCGTCCATCATTATCCAAATCAACGCTGATCACCCCTCGCGATGAATAAGGATAAAGTGCATCATAACTTACAGACTCCGGAGTAAACTTTCCCTGCCCATTATTGATATATAATAAGTTGGATTGGGCTTGTGGTACAAAGTGCGTATCCAAATCTGGAAAGCTACTGCCATTAGCAACATATAAATCAATATAACTATCATTATTGAAATCAGCCGCTGTAATACCCCAGCCCGAAAAAGCTAAAAACCTTGCATTTGCAAGACCTTGTAACCAGGCTTGATCATTAAAACTCTGGTCAAGTCCTAATGGTGTATTTGACTCAGAGTTCTGATGAGATGGCTTGGCCAACAATACTGGCGCACGGTTCATACCGCGACTAAAAAAGTAACTTAAGTTACTACTATTGTCGAAGTTGGCTGCTACAACATCATGTGATCCAGCGAGTTCAAAGGTAGCAAAATCATCTTCATCACGAATAAAACTTTGACCTTGATTATTGATAAATATTTGATTAGGACTACTATGATCATTAATAACCAAAAGGTCGGGCCAACCATCATTGTTAATATCAGTCCATTTTGCCCCTAAACTACGCCCTAATGAATTGGAAACTGCGTAATCTTCTGCTACTTCGTCAAACTGAAAATTACCTTTATTCAAATAAAGTCGGTTGGGTTCGGGATCATATAATGTCTGATCGAATGCGCTGTTGGTTGTAATACGAAAGCCGCTGGTGCGTTCAAAAGTTTTTGCTTTTTTTTCAAATAAAATGTAGTTACTAATATAAATATCGACGAGACCGTCTTGATTAAAATCCGCGATACTTGCGCCAGTACTCCAATGATTATTTTGAATACCTGATTGTTTGGTCAAATCGCTAAAACTGAGATCACCATTATTTTTTAGTAACAGGTTTTTACCGACTCCTGTTATGATCAAGTCAGACAAACCATCATTATTAAAGTCAGCAACAGCACAACCCATGCCCCAGATGGGAATTGATAGCCCCGCCTTTTCAGTCACATCTTCAAAATATTGTCCTTGTTGATTCAGTAACAACCGATTACCTTGAACCTCATGCCACCAGGATTTTTTGCCATACTGGCGAGTATGACCACTGCCACCAATCACAAAAAGATCCATCCATCCATCTTTGTTTGCGTCGATCACGCAAACACCAGCGCCAAGTGTATCTGTTAATGCCGATAAATATTTAGTTGATTGTTTGTGTCCTGTCGCTACTCCCCAAGCCAGACCCACCTCTTCAAATTCGATTTCTGGTGGTAAATGTGTGGTGTCAATTGTTGCTGATTTTGTGGCAGGTAGTTGCAATTGTGGCGCATCTTGATAAAACAAAATGACAATAAAAATCGCAGCAGTCATAAAACTACTGATAAATATTAGGCGTCTGGGAGAGGAATGTAGCATAAGATTTTACTGCTAGGTCAGGTCAATGCTCGTTCTAATGCTAATGCTAAGCTAACTTAGAATAAAGCATTAACCGATTTAATGAATATTCTTATTTGTTATTTTTTAACTCTTCATTGGCCTGTTTAACTTTCTTTAACACTTCTTTTTTATAACTCTGTGTCAACTCACTGGTCTCTTTCTCGAGCTTCTGTTTAACCTCAGGATCATTCAAATTTTCACTGTATTGTTTAATATTGGCTGCTACCTGCTTTTCAACTTGGTCGATCTTTTCTTGATCAATTTTAATGGGGTTTGAGGTCTCTACAATAAACGTCTTTTTTGCATCAAAGTCTAATACGATCGGTGATTTCATTTGTATTATGGCTGGCGCCTTAATTTTTTGCTTTGGCTTTTTGAGAGTCTCAGAGTTTATTATATTCATAGTATCATCATTTGTTTCAGAGCCATTTGATGAGTAATATAACCCACCAGTGATCAACAAGAACAATAAAACAACAAGCATTAACAAATTTGATTTATTTAACATCAGTCAGCTCCTTAAAATTTTAATTACCGGTCTTAAAGAGGCCTTCAATAGCCTCCATTCGATTTCCAGCCAGATCGTAAAGCCCGCTGGCGGAAGATAGCATAATTTTATACTCTTGGCGTACCGATAAAACCTCATTAAGTTTCAAACTCAATAAAGTTCCTTCATTGCTAAGCGATAAAGTAGCATCAATAGGTCGATTTTCAGTGACAGAGAATAGATATAACGCATCCGATGTTACTGTTGTGGGGTCAATACGTTCATTCAGAGTAACTTCTACCAACGGCTCAAGCACGACGTCTTGTTGCTGATCCGCGGGCAAAATCAAACTAACTTCTGGCAATGAAGAGTCAAGACTCATACTCGTGGTGAAAGCTAAGGTTTTCTCTGCTATTAAAATATTACCAGACAGATCTCTAACATTTGAAATAATAAAATTAATTTTACTATTAACAGGTAAAAGCTGCAGCGGAACCAAGGTTAATAAACGACCTTCGTCACTCAAAATACGGGTAACCGCTAACTCATTACTATCAAAAGTTAATTTAACTTGTTCTAGTTGAACCGGATCAATCGCTTCATCAAACCGAACCCGTAATCGTACATTTAAAGGCACATTCATCTGCTCTGCGGTAACCGAAGTCGATTCAATAACAGGCGCTTTGATGTCTTCAAATATATCGGTACTAAAATAAAACTGAGTTAATCCAGATTCATTCAAATTACCTGACAAATCTAGCACCACAGGAGTTATCCAAGAATAATTGGTACCAAGAGGTAACGCTTCAGTAGGTAGCCAATGAACGGTTAACCCATCTGCAGACAAAGAAACATTACCAGGCACTGCTCGGTTATTATTACGGTCATATACCTTTACAATTCTATCATTGATACTTAGTGGATCAATTACCTCATTAAAGCGGAAATAGAAAACACTGTTAATCGTCACACTAGCTTCGTCTGCAGGGAACATACTGACTAGTTCCACGCCTTCGGTATCGAGTTGACTACCAGTCTCAAAATGAGTCGAGTAGTCCAGCATTGGATTCCCTGCCACATCCTCTACACCACTCACGGTTTCGGTAATTTCGCTGTTTACCGGCAATATCTGATGCGGTGTGTATACAATTTCATGATTGTCTGCAGCAAACACCACATCAGTATTTTCCTTAGAAAAACTAAGTGGATTAATCGCTTCATCAAAAAGGACATGATAGGCAGAATTTAAACTAACATTCGTTGCACCTTCAGGCGGGTTCATGCCAATCACTTGTGGTGATTGATCATCATTAACTGCACCTAACGCCGTGGTGAAATAAATACGCGCAAAACTAGCTTGACTATCGCCATCAATATCCGTGATAGCACTATTGAGCAACAATGAGTATCTTGTTTCAGCCTCTAATAAACCATCAGGTTTAAATCTGACGACACGACCATCATTATCTAACAAGATTTGACCAGGAATAATACTATCGTCCTCGGTTTTAGTTAACACAATCTGTCCTACCAAGCTTGTCTCGTTTAAAGGTTGATCATACGCAATTGAAATATTTGGATTCAAAGGCACGTCAGTATTATTCGGCTGAGGATTATAGGCTATTGGTGTAGGCGCTATTCCGACGGTTAGTGCTGATACTACCTGGAAGCTACCCTGGTAAGGGTTAACAGCGTTGCCAAAACTGTCCTGTGCTTGACTAGATAATACCACTCGGACATAACTACCACTGGGTAGCAATTCTGCAGGGGTAAATACCAGACTACGATTATCGCCAGTCAATTCCAATATACCATTCACTAACTCATCGTCATGAAATACCTTAAAAGCATCACTAACACTCGACTCCACCAAAGACTTATCAACAGATAAAACTATCGAGCTAGTTGCAGCAACATTTGCTGCACCATTAGCAGGAAACTGTCTTTTAACACTGGGACGAACATTATCATTGAGATCCACTATTGAGGTTGTAAACACACTAATAAAATCTTCTTGTAATCGATTACCTGACAGATCACGAATATTATCAGTTGCAACAATCGAGACTAATGATCCCGCTGGCCAGGGATAACTTAATGTCACTGTTCGATTATCATAGGAGCGATAAACCTCTGGTTGAATCATTTCACCGTTAGCGTGAGCAACAAATTCAGTATTATTAACAAAGCTTGCGTCGAGCGACTCAGAAAAAGTGATTACTACTTCGGTATGAGAGCGAACGTCCATTGAACCATCAATAGGGGTGATCCCTAATACTGTGGGTTGTTCATCATCAAGCACTTCTTGAGTGGTAAAGCTCATTGACCTTGCAGAAGCCACATTACCAGCCGCGTCACTGACTCGATTTAATGACAAAGTGATAAGGCTATTACCCGGGAGTGAGTTATAGGGGGTAAATTCGGCTTTGGCCTGACTGAGCAACCAAGTTCCAGCAATATTGCCTTGAGCGCTGTACACCCGAATATCGTTCCCACTGATGACTGCTCGGCTAAAACTTATTGGGTCAATCAACTCATCAAACTCTGCCGTTATTTTACTCGAAACAAGCACCCCAGTTGCGCCATCAAGGGGCTCAAAGCTTATCAATTGCGGTGCCCTATAATCAGCAGTATTTCCGGTGGTAAAAACAAATTCAGTATTGGTCAATTGCCCACTGGCATCACACAAATCGTTTAAAACCAAGCTGTAACTGGTATTGGCATCTAGCTCTTGTGCCGGGGTAAAAGTTAAATACAAGCCGTCGTCACTGAGTAAAACACTGCCCGCCACAAGGTTATTACCATCGGATAAACTGACGGTACTATTATTGACACATAGGGCACTCACAGGTTGACTCAATTGCAGCGTGATTGGTGTATTGACGGCAACATTATTCAACACTTGAGCAATATTCGACCCACTAATAACTGCAGCGATTAAATCAGTTTCTGTCCCGGTATAAAAACGACTCTCTTTGACTTCTAAAGCAATGCCGGTTTGGGTATAAATTCCATCACCATAACCTAATCCAATTCTAAACTGATGTTCTGCTTGTAAATTCTCGTCAGGGATCAAAGTTAAACGTGTAGCATTTTCTGAAGTTAATAAGCTCGCGCTAATACGGCGATTTTCAGTCTCAGAATAAAGGTAAAAAGTCTCGCCGGTTACCGTTGTTAAATCGATCCCTTGACTCAAAAGGACTTCTATTAATGTATTCAGTGGAATATCTTTGGCATCAGATCTTGGTGAAAGCTGTACGACTTCACTAGGCACAGTATTTACGCCAATGGCAGTAGTAAATGACACCAATCTATCTGCAACCAAAACATTAGCTGACAAATCTCTTACCCCAGCGATAGAAAATTCAAGTTGCGCATTGGCGGGTAATAATTGTAAAGGGATTAAAGTCAATAAACGTCCATCACCGCTAAGTTGGCGACTAACTGGCAATGATTGTGCCGCAAAGCTGACTTTAACTTGGTCCAGTGACAGCGGGTCAAGCGGCTCATCAAAACGGACTCTCAAACGAGTATTAGTTGGCACATCCGATTGCTCATTAATAATTGATGTCTTTATTATTAATGGCGCAGTTGTATCCTGCTCTAAATAAGTATAAAAGTAGTCAAGAGTATTTACCCCAACATAGCCAGATAGATCAAACACATTTTCGATCAATCGAGAGTAGCGTTCTCCTTCAGCCAATTTTTTAAGCGGAGTCCAGTAAAGCGTTTGTCCATCAGCAGACAAAGTTACCCTTCCGTCGACTTTAACCGGAGTATCAAGATCAAGAGAAACCACAATACTATTATCACTGATGCTTAATGGATCGAGTGCTTCACTAAATCGATAATAAAACAAACTATTAATCGCAGCTTCCGAACTACTGTCTGGATGAACATCAATGATTATTGGAGCTTTAATGTCTGGCTTGATTCCAGTATGAAAATGACGGTTAAACGTTTGCATACTATTACCTGACACATCAGTCACGCCGCTAACTGTTTCGGTAATATCAGAATCTAGCGCAAGCATTGCATAGGGTCTATAAAGTATTCGGTGGTTATCCGAAGCAAACCGAACTTGAGCCTGCTCAGGGTTAAAACTCAGTGGATTAATCGCTTCATCAAACACAACATGATATTGCGGATTAAGACTGACCCCAATCATTCCTTCCGGAGGACTCATGTTTAATACTTGTGGTGGCTGATCATCATTGATTGCATCTTCGCCCGTACTAAAAGTTAAACGGTGACCAAAGCCCTGTTTGATACCGTCCAAACCTAGAATTGATTTATCTAGATTTAGTCTGTAAGTCTGATTTGACTCCAACAATGTGTCTGGTTGGAACTTAACGACGTTATTATTACGCAGTGATACTTGACCAGCAATAATGCTACCGTCACTGTTTTTGGTTAAGCTAACGTTATCAATTAAGCTATCGGCGTTAAGCTCACGATCATAAGCCACCTCAATGCTAGGATTTAGCGGTAGCCCATCACTATAACTTGACGGATGATAAGCAATTGGTTTTGGAGCACTAGTATTATTGTTCGAATTAACGGAAGCTACAAAATGAGTTTGGTAAGAAATTAGGGCATTGCCCTCATAGTCTTTTGCCTGACTGGATAAAAACAATTGCACAAGACTGCCATATTTAAATGGCGTTTCGGGTGTAAATACCAACTTTTGCCCTTCTCCACTGACCACTAAACTTCCCTCAACATTTTCATTATCTTGATAAACCGCAAAAGCTTCCATCAGAGACGCTTCAATCATAGGTTCACTGGTATACAGTACCAATATCCTTTCATCATCATTATTTTTATCTCGAGTAACTCTGGTTATGTATGGGCGACCTATTTCGGTGACTGCGGTAGTAAATGTGCTGATAAAGTCAACCAGAGAGTTGCCGGATAAATCAATTACATTGTTGGTTGCAACAATCGAAACAAGCGTTCCTGCAGGCCAAGGGGCTCTTAATGTGACTATCCGTCCATCATAAGAACGATAGACGTTAGGCCGGATCACCTCGCCATTAGCATAGGCAACAAATTCGGTATTATTGATGGTACTGGCATCCAATGATTCAGAAAAAGTTAACTCCACATCGGTATGCGGGCCAATATCCATTGCACCATCATTGGGAGAAATTGCGACTAGGTAAGGCGCTTCAATATCGGTAAAGGTTTGGGTATTAAAACGGGCATTAATTAAGCTGCTCTGATTACCTACGGGATCATAAACTTTTAACGTGATATTGATTGAACTATTGCCAGGTAACGAAGACAAAGGTGTAAATTCTACGGTTGTTCCGGTGACTGTCCAGTCACCAGCAATATCGCCTAAATCACTATAAACTCGAATAGGGCTATTGGCTATTTCGTTTGTAATAAATTTAAGAGGATCCAAAGCTTCATCAAAAACCGCAGTAATTTTAGTTGAAACGTTAACATCACTAGATTGATCTTCAGGAGTCAATGAGACTAAATTCGGTCCGTTATTATCGACAGCGTTAGAAGTTGTAATATTCAATTGAAAATCGTTCAATTGAAAATCGTCCGATTGACCACTCAAACTGCACAGGCCAACCAGCATAAATTGATAGTTTGTATTAGCTTCTAATTCAGTTGAAGGGGTGAATGTCAATGTCAGTCCATCACTACTTAAACTCACACTACCGCTTACCTCATTGGCATTGGCACTGTCATCGGTCAAAGACACGCTGCTACTGTTGACGCAATCTTCACTGACCGGTTGATTAAAACGGATACTGATGGGCGCATTTAAGGGCACTTGGGTGAGTAACGAATCAAGATTAGAGCCACTGACGGATAACGGAGGAGCAGGTTCAGCACCCGTGTAAAATTCACTCTGAAATGTTGTCATTCGATTACCCGCCAAATCATACACGCCATAAGAATAACTAAAAGCGATAACAAAATAGTGTCCCGGTTTCAGGGGGTGATCGGGTTTTAAGGTTAAATGAGTTCGATCTTCATTGATACTTAGAGTGGCAATAATTCGGCGCTTTTCAGTCATAGAAAAGATATAGAACTGATCTTCAGTCATAGTGGTCAGATTCACAGGCTCACTTAAAGTTAAGTCTACCTGCATGTTCAATGGCACTTCACGTTGCTGCGCCGCTGGTGATTGCAAGGTCACTTTACCCGTTGACACATCAATATTAGCGCCAGTCGAAAAGTCGATAATTTTTGGCTGAGGCATAACATTGCCGCTCAAATCCGAAACCAGATCAATATCTAATTGATAGTCGGAATAAAAACTAAATGGCGTGCGCGGAGTGACAATCACTAAACGCCGATGATCGCTCAATATTTTATGAGTCTCAATTTCTCGACCATCTTTCAACAATCGAATATTCGACACTGACAAGGCATCCAGGGTTTCATCAAAACGGATCCTTAGTTGAGTATTAGGCGGTATAGCTTGGTCACCATCCACACTGGTCGCAACGACTGATGGCGGCTGCGTATCGGGAGTAAGTGCTGTGGCAAAAGTTAACTCGACTGGCACCATGCCATTACCAAATAGATCTTTTATTGCAGAGGTTAAATAAACCGTATGGGTTCGTCCAACTTGATAGACAGAATTCTGGGTAAAAGTAATCACCTTTCCATCATCAAGTAAATCAACAATTCCCTCAACTCGCTCACTGGTAATTTGGTCGACAATATAAAAGGAATTTTCATCAAGACTCAAGGGATCTATATGTTCACTCATCGTCACGCTAAACTGAGTATTAACCGCAACATTCAGGCTTGAATTTTCTGGACTGGAGGATGTTATGGTGGGTTTTTCGGTATCCACCGTATCACCCGCAGTAAAAGTAAATGAATAATCTTCAGCCAGAAGATTTCCCGCACTATCCCGCACACCGGTAAGGGTTAATTTATATTCGGTATAGTCTTTTAATAATTCGTCCGGAATAAAAATAATTTCGCTATCATCGCTAATAAGACGTGCACTACCTGCGACTTCAGTTAAGCCATTTTCTTGTAAATAAACAGTCGATGGGTTGATAGATTTAAGCTGCATCGCTTCACTCATCACAATATGGATTGGGGCATTTTCAGGCACATCCACATCATCACTCACAGGACTGGTCGAAAGTACCGTTGGCGCGGTTATATTGGGATCGTTAGGATCGGTCCCATTTTGAATTTCCTCGCCATCATTAATGCCATCACCATCAGTATCGGCATTATTGGGATTAGTGCCGCGCTTTATTTCGTCACCATCATTCAAGCCATCATCATCTGAATCAGAATCGTTAGGTTCAGTAAACCAGATTTCAAGCTCTTCTTCATCCCCCAGACCATCACGATCTTGATCGGGTTTAACATTAACACTCCGCGCCAAAGTAAAGGTTTCATTGCCGCCGACATCGATTGCCTTAGCTTTCACCTGCAAGACTCTTTCTGCTGGTCCTTGTTGTTCTTCAGTTAAATAGTTAACCAAATAATCATACTGATATGGGTAGGTAGTATCTGTCGCAACTTTGACATCGTCGATATAAAATTCGACTTTTGCAATCGCCATATCATCAGTGGCATTGGCCGAAAGTAAAAGCTTGCGGCTTTCTACAATCGCCGAAAAATCGATTGGTGAGGTTAACTCAGCAACCGGCGGGACCCCATTATTATCTTCAACCTTTCGGTATTGAGCAATAAATAGCTTGGTATTAGCGCTTACACCATACTCTCCCATGACATCTTGCTGTTCCCTGACTGAATAAGCATGTGTATTATCAATGGCAACATTTTTACCTTTAAACCGCCCAAACTCGGATAAATTTATGGTGCCTTGAAAAACAGGATTAGTCGGAAATTTGGTATTGACATAGGTCATCGAATTTAAAAAGGCTTGATCGGCAAAAAAAACAAATTGATCACTGACCGCAACACCTCGTGGTGCGAGAGCCACATTGCCGCCCATCAATTCCAATTTCATCAGATCGGTCACTTGGTAGGAGCGCCATCCCGTACGGTGAGCCGCCACATAAATATAACGCTTATTGATCGCCAGATTTTTTACCTGGCCAATATTAATAGAATCGACTCGCATCGGCGTTTCATCCGGTGACAAGTGATAAAGGATCAGGGAATTATGGTTGCTGATCGCCAATAGTTCATTCTCTACCGCTACGGAATTAACCGTTCCGCGGATTTCAATATTATGAATTGGGAACACTTTAAGCGAGTCGCTAATGTCAAATATATCCACCCCGCTCTGGCCGACGGCAACATAAAGTTTGTCTGCCTGGATCGCTAAATCTTGTGCTATACCAGCGGTATTTATCTGAGCTAACAACTGAGGTGAGCTGACATCAGAAACATCAATAAGAACTAATCCATTGGAGCCATCAGCAATATAAGCAATTTCACCTATGACTTTAATATCAATAGCGATCCCATCAGTATCAAGCTGACCGATAATCGAAGGATTTTTTCGATCAGTCACATCGACTATCTGTAATCCTTGACCGCCAGCGGCGACATAAGCATAGTCACCTTGCACATCAACGCTATTGGCATAACCAGGAATGGTTAACTCAGACAAGGCCATCGGTTCAAACTCAGTGGTTTCGACATCCACAATAAAAGTTTTACCATTATTGGTCACGGTTATTTGCGCGCTACCGGTTTGCCCCGCAAAGACCTCGCCGTCTTTTGAACCAAAACTAACAGTAGAAAGATCACTCGACTGATAATTTGTACCAATGCTGGTCGAAGTCAAATCTTTCAGACTACCATCCAACATATGGCCAGTCACCACCAGTTGAGCTCGGCCTTCGCCATCGATTGCATTGTAATTAATATAAGCTTTGGCCGGTGAGACCTGAATAAAATTGAGTGCATCCGCTAAATTACCACTATTTTCATCGGTTGGATCGGAACCAATTAGGATCTCTAATCCATCGTTAATTCCATCGCCATCAGAATCGGCTAACAAAGGATTAGTAATATAACCATCTTCTCCCGCAATAATCTCTTCACCATCGCTGATCCCGTCGCCATCAGTATCAGCATTCATCGGGTGAGTACCTAGCAGGTATTCATCCAATGCGGTGATCCCATCAAAGTCTTGATCTTCAAAAGCATCAACCGGATCGTTAGGATCCATACCATACTGAATTTCAATAGCATCGGGGATCCCATCATTATCGGTATCACCACTTAAGTTAACAATCACCGTTGCGGTGGTGATTACACCGTCTATACGTAAACTTAATAAAGCCACGCCAGAAGATTTGGCAGTTAGCAAACCATTAGCGTCCACAGCCGCCACTTGCGAATTAGTCAGAGTGTAATTCATGCCATTTGCAGTATTCTGTACTATTTTTTGCTCGCCGTTGGGATAGCTCACCGATGGCTGTAATTGCACGTCTAATTGTTCAGTCGTTAATTCAATTCGAGTGCCATTTAACAAAGAAACTGAAACGGGAATGTTTGAAACGGCGATATAAAAATTACCGACACTGGCTTTTCCGTTATTGATAACCGAAAAATAATCCGACTCCGCGGAAACAGTTTTACCATCACGGATACAAGTCGCTCTCGCTCGGATCTGGCCCATAAAAGAAGGTACGTTGGGAAGCGCAAATCGCCCCTCGTTATTAGCTTGCACCGTACGGTTTAAAATATTAACCACACAATTTTCATCCAGCGCGAGTATTTCACGGGGTCCATCTGCAGCTATTGCCAGCGAGCTGAATAGCGATAAACTAGCACCAGACAAAAGAGCCAGCGTTAACAATTGGTTCTTTATTATTTTTATGTTGGTCAATCCTGAAAACATACGGTAATTCCTATTTCCCTAAAGTTTTTCTTTAAAACCTTGTATATGAATTTTTAGCTTGCATAGCTTAACTAAATATTATGATTTTTTATCTAATGCATTAATCACACGTTCAAATGCTTTGTAAGGCTGCGCACCATTTAAAGGAACAACATCTATTAACCTATCATTCTTAATTCTTCCAATAAAAAACTTAGGCGTACCTGATACACCATTTTGTTGACCAAGAATCATATCAGCGTCTATTTTTGCAGAAATACTTTTATCTTTCCGACAAAGGTTAAACTGCTTTTTATCCAAAGAAAACTCTTCAACCAGTTTATTAAAAGTGTCATCACCTAACTGTCGAGAATTATTAAATAGGTATTCATGAGCATCCCACTGTTTACCTTGTTTTCCTGAACATTCGGCCACAATTGCTGCATCACGAGCTTTAGCATGAAAACTTAAAGGAAAATTTCTGATGAAGTATTTAACTTTTCCTGTATCTATAAAATTTTTCTTGAGATCAGGGTAAACCTGTTTTGCGTGGCGTACACAATAAGGGCATTGGTAATCAGAAAATTCGACAATGGCTAGCTCTGCATCCTCATCACCTAATGCGACCTGCTCAGCTAACGGAAAACTCTTAATCAGCTGACGCGGCGGGGTCGATTTTTTATTCAGTGTATTTGCTTTCAGAAATTTTAATTCCTGACGTAAAGATGCGACTTCTTTACGTAACTCAGTAATTTGTAGAAAAACCTCGTCACTTTTCCATTGTTCTTGAAGGGGTTCATTTGATTGGCTACATCCTAAAATAACGAAAGCGCTTATCAAACTGACTAATACTACTTTAATAAAATTCATTATTATTCTCTTTTTTACTAATTCAAATCATTGATTTGTCTTTAACACAATTCAACTTTCACTTTCGTAAAATATATTATGGCAATAGATGAACCGAAAGTATGGTTGATTCCTTCGATTTTGATTGCAAAGACTCATTAGAGTTAACTTTCTCTGAAAGGAGCTTTCTTTCATGTCGAGAAAAATACATTTTCCATATTGATTTCATACCACGATCTTCACGAAAATAGGTCATTATATCTTCTATATTCTTATCCACTATTTTTGTTGTATTAT
>Ga0256845_1001663_pt1 | contig 17440 bp, 18 predicted proteins | sample RiftiametaG_FD_189101 | JGI IMG/M metagenome (GOLD analysis project Ga0256845, IMG submission 189101) | Tube worm associated microbial communities from hydrothermal vent at the East Pacific Rise, Pacific Ocean - Riftia | ecosystem: Host-associated > Annelida > Integument > Unclassified ...
CAATCCCTAACGCAAAATCAGAACTAAAAAAAACATCAAATTAGTACTTAGTTCAATGTGGTTTTTTATTTTTGCATCATGGCAAATCAAGACGATAAATTTAAGAAGGTAATTTCGCATGCAAAGGAATACGGATATGTATTTCAAAGTAGTGAAATATATGATGGATTAAGTGCGGTTTACGACTATGCACAAAACGGAGCAGAATTAAAGAAAAACATACGCAACTATTGGTGGAAAGCCATGGTGCAAATGAATGAGAATATTGTAGGTATAGATTCTGCCATATTTATGCACCCAACCATTTGGAAAGCTTCGGGTCATGTTGATGCTTTTAATGACCCATTAATTGATAATAAAGATTCTAAAAAGCGTTATCGTGCCGATGTTTTAATAGAGGATTATTGCGCTAAAATTGAAGCTAAAATTAATAAAGAAGTAAAAAAAGCAGCAAAACGTTTTGGAGATGCATTTAATAAAGAAGAATTTCTTTCAACAAACGGACGTGTTGTTGGCTATCAAGAAAAAATTAATGCAACGCTTTCGCGGATGGCAAAATCTTTAGAAGCTGAAGATTTAGCAGATGTAAAAGCACTTATTGAAGAATTAGAAATTGCAGACCCATTAACAGGAAGTAAAAACTGGACAGATGTAAAGCAGTTTAACTTAATGTTTGGTACAAAACTAGGTGCTTCGGCAGAATCTGCAATGGATTTATATTTACGACCAGAAACAGCACAAGGTATTTTTGTAAACTTTTTAAATGTTCAGAAAACGGGAAGAATGAAAATTCCTTTCGGAATTGCACAAACAGGAAAAGCATTTAGAAACGAAATTGTGGCGAGACAATTTATTTTTAGAATGCGTGAGTTCGAACAAATGGAAATGCAATTTTTTATAAAACCAGGAACCCAAAAAGAATGGTATGAGCATTGGAAAGCGCATAGAATGAAATGGCATTTATCTTTAGGTTTGGGCGCAGAAAACTATCGTTTTCACGACCATGAAAAATTAGCACATTATGCAGATGCTGCTACCGATATTGAGTTTAAATTTCCATTTGGTTTTAAAGAATTAGAAGGTATTCACTCAAGAACAGATTTTGATTTAAAAGCGCACGAAAAATTCTCAGGTAAGAAATTACAATATTTCGACCATGAAGAGAATGCGAGTTACACACCTTATGTATTAGAAACGTCTATTGGTTTAGATCGCATGTTTCTAGCAGTATTTTCAAATTCACTTCAAGAAGAAGAACTAGAAAACGGAACTACAAGAACGGTTTTAAAATTACCAAGTGTATTAGCACCAGTAAAAGCAGCTATTTTGCCATTGGTTAAAAAGGATGGTTTACCAGAAATAGCTCGTAAAATAATGGACGATTTAAAATGGGATTTTAATGTTGTTTACGACGAAAAAGATGCTGTTGGAAGACGTTATAGAAGACAAGATGCTAACGGAACACCGTTTTGTATTACGGTAGATCATGATACTTTAGAAGACAACACGGTAACCATTCGTCATAGAGATTCTATGGAACAAGAACGTGTTAAAATTGAAGATTTAAAAGCTATTATTAAACAAGATGTAGATGTACGTACTTGGTTAATGAAAATGTAATTTCTAATGCGCCAACTACTAGAAAAAGACCGTTTAGTTTCATTAAAATTTTGAGAATTGCTTTTTTCTTCTGTTTCTTGAGCTTGTATTGTAAAGCATGAGAATAGAACTGCTAATGATAATAATGTTTTTTTTATGAATTTTTGTGTAAAATTAGTTTTTCTCCTGAGTAACAACAATCGTTCCATATAATAGATGCATTTTTGCAAAAAGATTGCGTAGAAAAAGTTTAACAATTTATTATTTTAATTTTTAAATTGTCAAATACCATTATGGGATTAAATCGTTATCTGTCTATCAATTTGTTGGTTTAAAGAAATAAAGGTTTCAGTTCTAGAAACTCCAGTAATAGATTGAATTTCTCTATTTAGTAAATGCATTAAATGCTCATTGTCTTTACAGAGAATTTTTATAAACACGCTCCAGTTACCAGTTGTATAATAGCATTCTATTACTTCTGGTATTTTTTTTAGTTGTTTTACGGCTTCGGGGTTACTCATGGCTTTATCTAAATAAATACCAATAAATGCCATGGTTGTATAACCCAATATTTTAGGGTTTATAATAAATTTTGAACCAGAAATTAGTCCAGATTTTTCGAGTTTACGTAAACGTTGATGAATTGCTGCGCCAGAAATACCAACGTTACGTGCAATTTCTAAAATAGGAGTTCTTGCATCTGCCATCAATGCGCGAAGTATTTGTTTATCGATACCGTCTATATGAATGTTTTGATTTATGACTTTCATTTGTTTTTTGATTAAATTTTAAAACATAAAAGTAATCATTTGATTTTAAATTGAAAGCTTTGCGTTAGGGATTGCAGTGACATACTTTTTAAAATTGACAAGCTAATATTTATGCTTTAAGACCAAAATTAACAGATTGTCACGTTCTTCGTCCTCGCAATGACGTGTATTTAAAAAGATATAACGGAAAGCCCGACCCTTGAGGTAACGCCCAAATATTAATTATTCAATGGATTATAACCTAAATACGGCACTTCTTTTTCGTGAAATATGATGCCGAAATTTTCTAATTCTTTTAAAATAGGACTGTAAACTTCTTTGGTAATTGGTATTTGAACACCTGGCGTTTTAATTTTACCATTTAGAATAGCCAAAGTCACAATGGCCACAGGTAAACCCACGGTTTTTGCCATGGCTGTATAAGTTTGGTCGTCGCCAAGAACCACCATAGTAGAGTCTATTTGATGTTTTTTACCATTTAATTCGTACCCGAATTTGTGGTACATAACAATCATGTCTTTATCGTTTTCGGCAAGCGTCCATTTATCCATTAATATTTTTTGGAGTATTTGTGCTGGTGTTGCTTTTTTAAGTTCTACTCTTTTTTTATGGTTAAAAATGTCAAGCTCCATAAGCTTATCCCAAACAATATCGTCTTGGTCTATTTTAAGTGCGTGACGTAGTTTTAATTCGACAGAATCTGTTGGACTGTATGGTAAAAATGAGTTTACAAAATCGCGATAGCTCATGTTTTCACTATCGTCTATTGTGTAACTATCGTCTGTCATACCAAGAATTACAAAAATATTCCAAGCACGACTAAAACCAACACGTCGCATAGTACCACGATATAGAGTTTTTACATTATTTAAGCCATAAACACTTTGGTATTTTAAAGAATCTCTATTTGCGTACGCTTCAAAACGTCCAAAATTATCAACATCTAAAAACTCGGTACGTCTAAATAATCTGTTGTATGGAATGTATTTATAAGTGCATTCTTGTAAAAATTTTGCCGCGCCACCTTGACCTGCAACTACCACATTTCTTGGGTTCCATGTAAATTTGTAGTTCCATAAATTATTATCACTTTCTGGTGCTACCAAGCCACCAGTAAACGATTCGAATAAAATTATTTTTCCATTTTTTTCACGAATTTTATCAAGAATTTTCATGGCGCTCATATGGTCAATTCCAGGGTCCACACCAATTTCATTCATAAAAACAAGTCCTTTTGCTTTGGCATCATCATTCAAAGCTTGCATATCTTTGCTTATATAAGATGCGGTTACCATGTGTTTACTATATAAAATACAGTCTTTTGCAACTTCTATATGAAAGCGTGCAGGCAACATCGATACTACAATGTCGGCATTTTTTATAGCTTGAGTTCGTGATTCTTTATCAAAAACATCAAGCACAATGGCATTAGCGTTTTTATGATTCCCAATTAGTTTTTTGGCATTATTTATATTGATATCGCCAATTATTATATAAAGGTTGTCGGTTTCAGATTTATCTAAAAGATATTTTATAAGATAAGATGAAGATTTTCCAGAACCAATAACTAAAATCTTTCGCATAATGAGATTTGTTGAGTAATTTTGTTGAGACTAATGTAATAAATTGAAAGGGTTTAAAACTCTTAAAAATATTTTAATATGAACAAAACAATATTAATTACTGCATCACTTTTAGGTTTAACTAGTGTGATTTTTGGAGCTTTTGGAGCACATGGATTAAAAGAATTAATATCAGTTGAATCCATACAAACTTTTGAAACCGGTGTGCGTTATCAAATGTATCATGCTATTTTATTGCTGTTTGTGGGAAATACTAATTTAATTCAACCAAAAACAAAAAAGATGATTTTTTACTTAGTATTATTTGGTATAGTATTTTTTTCGGGTTCAATTTATGGTTTAGCAACAAATTTATTAACAAATTTTGACTTTAAAACGATTGCTTTAATAACGCCATTAGGTGGATTGCTTTTAATTTTAGCGTGGTTTTTATTGATTATTGATTTTTCATCAAAAAAGAAAAATAACTAATAATAATATAAGGATTCTATATATTTTTATTTTATTTTTGCTTGATATTTATTTTATTGCCACTTTATGGGAAAAAACGTCAAATTTACGAAAACGATTTCGTTAGAAAATTACGGAATAAAAAATGCCAAAATTAATTATCAACTCTCACCAGATCAACTTCATGATATTGCAATAGAAAGGGGGCAAGGTGTTGAGGCTTCTTCTGGAGCTTTAGCTGTAAATACCGGTGAATTTACTGGGCGTTCCCCACAAGATAGATTTATTGTAAAAGATGATATTACAAAAGACAGAATTTGGTGGGGAGATATTAATATTCCTTTTGAAGCTGATGCTTTTGATAAACTTTATGATAAAGTAGCTGCTTATCTTTCGAATAAAGAAGTATTTGTTAGAGATAGTTATGTGTGTGCTGATGAAGATTACAAACTAAATATTCGTGTTATAAATGAATATTCTTGGAGTAATCAGTTTGCATATAATATGTTTTTACGCCCTACAGATGAAGAATTAAAAGATTTTGAACCTGAGTGGGTTGTTGTAAACGCTCCAAGTTTTATGGCAATTCCAAAAGAGGATGGAACACGTCAGCATAACTTTGCTATTTTAAATTTCACTAAAAAAATAGCTTTAATTGGTGGAACAGGTTATACAGGTGAAATTAAAAAAGGGATTTTTTCTGCATTAAATTTTATTCTTCCAGTGTTTAAAAACACATTACCAATGCATTGTAGTGCAAACGTTGGTAAAGATGGTGATACTGCTATTTTCTTTGGACTTTCTGGTACAGGAAAAACTACACTTTCTACAGATCCAAATAGAAGTTTAATTGGAGATGATGAACATGGTTGGACAAATGAAAACTCGGTATTTAATTTTGAAGGTGGTTGTTATGCTAAGGTTATAAATCTCTCAAGAGATAATGAGCCAGAAATATATGATGCCATTAAAAAAGGTGCCATTCTTGAAAATGTTATTTTAGATAATAACGGTCATGTTGATTTTGAAGATGTTTCAATCACTCAAAACACACGTGTAAGTTACCCGCTCAATCATATTGAAAATATACAAATTCCATCAATTGGGAAAAACCCGAAGAATATTTTCTTCTTAACTGCGGATGCTTTTGGTGTATTGCCTCCAATTTCTAAATTAACGCCAAGTCAAGCTGCATATCATTTTATTTCTGGTTATACAGCAAAAGTAGCAGGAACAGAAGCTGGAGTTGTAGAACCTGTACCATCATTTTCTGCATGCTTTGGAGCGCCTTTTATGCCATTACATCCAGCTAAATATGCTGAAATGTTAAGCAAAAAAATGAAGGATTCTGGAGTTAATGTTTGGTTAGTAAATACCGGATGGACTGGAGGACCTTATGGTATTGGTACTAGAATGAAATTAAAATACACGCGTGCTATGATTAGTGCAGCTATAAATGGAGATTTAGGGTTGTATGCATATGATAAATACCATATTCATTCTGTATTTGGTGTAGCGCAACCTAGAGAATGCCCTGGTGTTCCAACTAGTGTTTTAAGTCCAAGAACAACATGGAATAATGATGATAAGTATTATAAAACCGCATTTAAATTAGCAAATGCATTTCGTGAAAACTTCAAACAGTTTGAAGCTCATTGCAATGAAGAAATTCGACGTGGTGGACCGCAGCGATATGCGTTTTAATTGATGAGTGACTAACTCAAAAAAGAAAAGGGTGGTTTTTTTTAAACCACCCTTTTTGTATATATAAATATAGTATTTACTTTTTATTAGCCTTATCAATGTATTTTTGAAGAGCCATTGTCATTGAAGGTGTTTCAGGTGTTGGTGCAGAAATATCTACACGTAAACCTTTTTCTTCAACAGCCTTAATAGTTGTGTTTCCAAATACAGCAATACGCGTTTCATTTTGTTTAAAATCTGGAAAATTTTTAAATAAAGACTCAATTCCTGATGGACTAAAAAACACTAAAACATCGTATGATACATTTGCTAAATCAGAAAGGTCACTTACCACGGTTTTGAAAAAAGTAGCTTGTTTCCAATTAACGCCTAAATCATTTAAAGTATCGGGTACTTCTTGTTTTACTTTATCGGTATTTGGTAATAAGAATTTTTCGTCTTTATATTTCTTAATTAAAGGAATAAGCTCAGAAAAAGTACGTTTTCCAACATAAATTTTACGTTTTCTGTAAACTACATATTTTTGCAAATAATAAGCTACAGCTTCAGATTGACAAAAATATTTTAGAGCATCTGGAACTTTAAAACGCATTTCTTCAGCTACTCTAAAAAAATGATCTACAGCATTTCTACTAGTTAATATTATTGCAGTATAGTTATTTAAATCTACTTTTTGATGCCTGATTTCTTTTGCAGAAACGCCTTCAACATGAATAAAAGGTCTAAAATCTATTTTTACCTTTTGTTTTTCTTGTAAATCAAAATATGGCGAGTTCTCTATTTTAGGTTCTGGTTGGGATACTAAAATGGTTTTCACTTTCATATGCGCAAGTAATTTATTTATTTTAGGAAATGAACACCTTGTATAAAATTAGGTAAGGTGCGATTTCGAGAGCGCAAAGATACAAAATAAAATAAAACAAGTTGGTTTTTATTGTATTTTGATGTGCTTTAAATGAAGTAATTAGCCCAATAGCGTTTATAATTAACAATATAATAATCATTACGTAAATAATCTTTAGCGAAGGAGTAATGCTAAATATTAATATTGCATTTATGGGTATTAATAAAAGACCCAAATAATTTTTATAACTTATTTTCTGAAAAAGATATTGGTCAACTAGTTTGTCGATTTCAAAAAGACTACCTATTAAGCGTTCAATAAGCACTTTTATTAAAATAAAAAGACCAATACTAAACGTTAATTTAAAAATAATATTTAATGAAACAGCCTTAGTATCATTAATGTGCTGATATATAATATACCCAAATACAGAAGCTGAAATAATTAAATTCGCAAATAGCAAACCATCAAACTTATCAAAGAATTTTTGCTCTCTAGCGTATATTTTAAGATACTTGGAGTTTCCTAGAACAAAAATAAAGTCATCAAAACGTTTAGGCGCTACTAATTTTGCTGTTGCAATAATTAGAATGCCAACAACTAATAAAATTGTAAATAACTCATTTGATATGATATCACGAAGCATGCCCTAAAATTATTATAAATATTTACGCAATCACTAAAATTATTAAGAAATATTTAAAAATAATAATATTATAAATAGCTTACATTTGCTAAAAATAATACCATTTCAATAAAATTTGAAGATGCAAGAGACAGTTGTTATCATTCCAACATACAACGAAATAGAGAATATTGAAGCTATAATTAGGGCTGTGTTTTCACAATCAGAAAGTATTCATGTTCTTATTGTTGACGATAATTCTCCAGATTTAACAGCTTTAAAAGTAAAAGAACTTCAGGAAGAATTTCAAAATAAATTATTTTTAGAAATACGGAAAGAGAAATCTGGATTAGGAACAGCCTATATTTATGGTTTTAATTGGTGTTTAAATAAGCAGTATAACTATATTTTTGAAATGGATGCTGATTTTTCACATAACCCGAAAGATTTAATAAAGTTGTATAATGCGTGTCATATTGATGGAGCAGACATGTCGATTGGGTCGCGTTACGTAACGGGCGTAAATGTAGTTAATTGGCCTATGAGTAGAGTGTTAATGTCTTATTTGGCATCAAAATATGTACGAGTTATTACAGGTATGAAAATTCATGATACCACAGCTGGTTTTATATGTTATAAGCGACAGGTTTTAGAAACTATTGACTTAAAAGCAATTAAATTTATTGGATACGCGTTTCAAATAGAAATGAAATTTAAGACATATTTAAAAAAGTTTAAGATTACCGAAGTGCCAGTGATATTTACAGATAGAAAGCTTGGAGAATCAAAATTAAGCTCAGGGATAATTTCTGAAGCTGTTTTTGGAGTTATTTCAATGAAGTTGAAAAGTTTGTTTAAGAAGTAAGAAGAAAAGAATATGAAGTTGAAAACTGTATTAATTAAAAATGCAAATATTGTAAATGAAGGAAACATTTTTAAAGGAGATATTTTAATTGAAGGAGAATACATAAAAGAGATTAGCGAATCTATAAGTGCAAAATCTGCCGATGTGCATGTGTTTGATGCCGAAGGGAAATTTGTTTTACCAGGTGTAATAGATGATCAAGTACATTTTAGAGAACCAGGTTTAACGCATAAGGCGAATATTGAAACCGAAAGTAAAGCCGCTATTGCTGGTGGTATTACATCGTTTATTGAAATGCCAAACACCAATCCGCAAACAACTACTATAGAGAGATTAGAGGAAAAATTTGAGATAGCTTCAAAAACATCATCTGCTAATTATTCGTTTATGTTTGGTGGCACCAATGATAATTTAGATGAAATTTTAAAAGTTGATGCAAAAAAGGTAGCTGCTTTAAAATTATTTTTAGGTTCATCAACAGGAAATATGTTGGTTGATAATCCTGAAATTTTAGAAGAAATATTTTCCAAAACCGATTTGTTAATTGCTGTACATTGTGAAGACGAAACTACTATTAAAAATAATTTTGAAGCATATTTAGAAAAATATGGAGAGGATATTCCTATTAAATATCATCCAAAAATAAGAAGTGAAAAAGCATGTTATTTATCATCTTCAAAAGCTATCGAATTAGCTGAAAAGACAGGGGCAAGATTACATGTTTTTCATCTTTCAACAGGAAAGGAAACAGATTTATTCAACAATAAAATTCCTTTAAAAGATAAAAAAATAACAGCTGAAGTTTGTATACATCATTTATGGTTTACTGATGAAGATTATGACGAAAAAGGAACATTAATTAAATGGAATCCTGCGGTAAAAACCCAAAACGATAAAAACAAATTATGGGAAGCGTTATTAGATGACAGAATTGATGTTATTGCAACAGACCATGCTCCACATACTATTGAGGAAAAAGAAAACGTTTATACAAAAGCGCCTTCTGGCGGCCCGTTGGTACAACATGGGTTGCCTGCCATTTTAGAAATGTATCATAATGGTAAGATTTCAATAGAAAAAATAGTAGAAAAAATGTGCCATAATCCTGCTATTTTATTTCAAATTGAAAAAAGAGGATATATAAAAGAAGGTTATTTTGCAGATTTGGTTTTTGTAGATTTAAATAACCCATGGACGGTTACTAAAGATAATATTTTATATAAATGTGGATGGTCTCCGTTTGAGGGCACTACTTTTAAATCAAGAATTACACATACTTTTGTAAATGGAAGTTTGGTTTATAAAAATGCTAAATTTTATAATGTTAATGCCGCAAAACGATTAACTTTTAATAGATGATGTTAAAACGATTATTGATATACATTGGAGTTATTTTATTTGCAACGTCTTGTTATAAATTTAATAATCCCGAAAAGCCCAAGAATTTAATTTCTAAGGATAAAATGGTTGATATCTTAATGGATATTAGATTAATATCGTCTGCAAATGGTGCAAATAAGAGTGTTTTAATAAGTCGTGGTATTCTTGATAAAAACTATATTTATAAAAAGCATAATATAGATAGTTTGCAATTTGCTTCTAGCAATTCTTATTATGCATATTATATTGAAGATTATGAAGCTATTTACGCTAAAGTTAAAGATAGTTTAGAGTCTTTAAAAAAAGAATATGATGAATTAGTAGAACAAGATGCTCAAAATAAAAGAGTGAGAGATTCTATAAATAAAATAAAAAGACAAAATAAACCTTTAAAGAAAGACTTCATTCGTGCCAAAAGAGATTCAATAAAAAAGGCGATAAAAAAAAGAGGTTTAATTGAGCCTATTTCTGATGTAGAAAATGAGAGCCCACTGAAGTAATACTTTCATTTATAGATTTAAATTTAAAATCTAAAACATTTTTAATTTTACTATTACTGTAATTGGTTTCAGATGATATTGATGTTACTAACTGCTTCGTTAATTGTCTTCTTTTTCCTGTAAGTTTCTGTGTTAACCAATCTAATCTCCATGCAAGTTGTAATAAGATAGGGTTTATTAATTTTTTTGGAGGTTTCACATTTACCGATACGGATAAAGCTTGTAAAAATTGTTTGTAAGTCCAATTTTCAGCAACCAAAATAAAGCGTTCATTTATAATATTACTTTTTGTGAGAGCTATCATAATTGAAACAACATCTTTAACATCAACTATTCCAAGCGTACCAGAAGTAAAATACTTTATGCCTTTATATGCTTTTTTGAATAAACTTCCACTACCATAACTCCAAATACCAGCTCCTAAAATTACTCCAGGATTAACAATTACTGCGTCTAAACCTTCCTGTGTGGCGCGCCAAACTTCCATTTCTGCTCCATATTTTGTAATTGCATAAACACTATTGTCATCTTCAGGGTTCCATTCGGTATTTTCTGTAATAAGTTTATTATTAGTTGTATTACGACCAATAGTAGCAATAGAACTTACATAACACAATTTTTTAATATTATTTGAAATACATAAGTTTACAATATTTGCAGTGCCTTCAATATTGGTTTGTCGTAAAAGTTGATATTTATCGGGTTCAAAAGATACAAATGCTGCACAATGATATACATAAGTAATATCTTTAAAAGCTTCAGACAATAAAGGAATATCTAAAATATCTGCTTGTACCCATTCAATTGCGTCAAAAAGCGCATCAAAATTATCAGTATATGTAGAAAATACTTTTTTTACATTATTTAGTTTACGTTCGGTTCTATAAATAGCTCTAACTTTTTCATTATTGCTAGTAAGTTTGTAAAGTAAATGTGCGCCAACTAAACCTGTGCTTCCTGTAACTAAAATCATGCAACTAAATTAAAGAAATATTCATAATACATGAGTAATTCTACATTGATTTTTATATTTGCCATAGATTACCAAAAATAAATTATAATGATAAAGAATTTTGTTGAAGAATTAACTTGGAGAGGCATGATACATACGGTAATGCCAGGAGCTGAAGATCATTTAATGGAAAGTATGCGAAGTGCGTATATTGGTTTTGACCCTACAGCAGATTCTTTGCATATTGGTAATTTGGTGCCAATTATGTTGTTGGCGCATTATCAACGTTGCGGTCACAAACCAGTGGCTTTGGTTGGTGGTGCAACGGGTATGATTGGTGACCCTTCAGGGAAATCGAATGAGCGTAATTTGCTAGATGAAAAAACATTAAGACATAATCAAGATGCGATTAAAGGTCAGTTATCACATTTTTTAGATTTTGAAAGTGATGCTAAAAATGCTGCTATTTTAGTGAATAATTACGATTGGATGAAAGATTTTTCATTCCTTGAATTTATTCGCGATGTTGGTAAACATATTACGGTTAACTATATGATGGCAAAGGATTCAGTTAAGAATAGAATTTCTTCTGAATCTTCTGAAGGTATGAGTTTTACAGAATTCACATATCAACTAGTACAAGGGTACGATTTTCTTCATTTATATAAAGAGAACAACTGCTCGATACAAATGGGCGGTAGTGATCAATGGGGAAATATAACAACAGGAACCGAATTAATTAGAAGAATTGCTGGTGGAAAAGGATATGCAATAACCTGTCCATTAATAACAAAGTCTGATGGTTCTAAATTCGGTAAATCAGAAGGTGGTAATGTTTGGTTGGACGCTAAAAGAACATCACCTTATAAATTTTATCAATATTGGCTAAATTCTAGCGATGAAGATGCTGAAAAATATATAAAAATATTCACGTTTTTAAAGCAAGAAGAAATAAACAACTTAACAAACAAACATAAAGAAGCACCACATTTACGAGTTTTACAAAGACGTTTAGCTGAAGAAATAACATCAATGGTACATTCTAAAGAAGATTTAGAAAATGCAATTAAAGCAAGTACTATTCTTTTTGGGAAATCAACTAGTGATGATTTAAAACAACTTGATGAACAAACATTTTTAGATGTTTTTGATGGTGTTCCTCAAACTGAAGTTTCAAAAGAAGATATTGAAAACGGATTAGATATTATTGCAGCTTTAGCCGAAAAAGGAGGTTTTTTAAAATCTAATGGAGAAGCACGAAGAGCCTTAAAAGAAAACTCAATTTCTGTAAATAAAGAAAAAGTAAAAGAAGGTTATAGTATTACCACAATGGATTTAATTAATGATAAGTTTATACTGCTACAAAGAGGTAAAAAGAATTATTTTGTGCTTAAAATAGCATAGAAATAGCAAAAGCCCAATCGAGAGATTGAGCTTTTGTTTTAACCAATTAACTAAAAAACCAATTTTTCTTTTTCTTAGCTTTTCAATTTGTCGTAAATCTTTTTAAAATATTACAAGAAATTGGGTTATTTTGTGAGTTTTATTTTCCTCCAGTTTTTATCTGCATTTTCAAGTAATTCTTTTGTGTTTTCTTTTTGCCACAATTCTAGAGTATTTGTTCCCCAAGCATTATAAAACAGATATAATTTACCATTTATAATCTCGAAAGTTTTTGGATTAATTGACACTTTTTCAGATTTTTCTGCAATTGCATAAGCACAATAGCCTCCAAATTGAGGAACGTATTTTTTTGGATTTTTGTTAAAAGCTGTAAGGTTTTTGTCTGAATGGAATTTGTAATAAACACCATCAAACATTGTTTTAAATTGCTTATTGCCTTCAATAGCTTCATTATTAAAATAGGCAACAACATCATATCCATTTGCTATAAATCCTTTTTTAACATTGTAATCAATAACCTGAGAAAATGAAGCCGTAGTTATTAGTATAAAAATGAATGATAAATATCGCATAAATTGTAGTTCTATATTTATTTATGTCGAAAATATTGAAATAACTTACGGTGTAAATTAAAGTACCATAAGGTTGCAACCACGAATATCTGAATCATCAAAACGCCCAATAATTTCAAATGTTCCATTTTCGTATGTACGACCTAAATCTTGCGTAGCAATAAACGAGCAAGAATTAATATTAGCTAAATCTATCACGTTTATACCTCCAGTTTTTCCTTGAGATTGAATGGTAAGCGCATCTTCAGTATCACGGGTTAGAACTTGCATCCAGTTTGGGCAATTAAAAATTCCTTTTCCTTTAGAATATGCCTGACTTAAAAGTTCTGTCATACCATATTCACTGTGTATATTTTTAACGCCAAACCCAGACTTTAATTGTTTGTGTAATTCAGTTCTAATCAATTCTTTTCTTCTGCCTTTCATGCCGCCAGTTTCCATGATTATTGTGTTTTTTAGATTGAATTGATGCGTTTCAACAAAATCCAACAAGGCAAATGAAACACCAATAAGTAATACTTTTTTTTCTTTTGAATTAAGAGAAATTAAAGTGTCTTTTAATTCTGAAATGTTATCAAGATAAAATCCACTTTCTGTATGGTTTGATTGAGAAATTAAATGGTTTACCATATAAACCAAAGAAGAGCCTTTTCGTTCTAAATAAGAAGGTAAAAGCGCAAGAATCACATAATTATCTATATTGCCGTAAAACTGTTGAAAACCTTTTGTGAAGCTTTGTTTGTAAGTCTCTAAATTGGTAACATAATGTTTACTAATAACATTACTTGTTGTGCCCGAACTAGTAAAAGTGGCTTTAATATTATCTTCTGAGCTTAAAACTTTATACGTTTTAAAAAATTGAATAGGTAAAAAAGGAATGTCTTGTATTGTTTTTATATCGCTAGGATGCTTATAAAGTAAATCGCAAAACGACCGGTATACTTTATTGTTTTCAAATTGAAATTTAAAAATTTGTAAGGCTAAATTTTCAAATTCAGTTTGAGTTTTAATATTAAAAATGGAATTACTATTTATCATTTAATTTACATCGAAAATAAAAAACAAAAGTATATAAAATAAAAAAGCGTTGCTATTGCAACGCTTTTTAAATAAAATATTTTTTTAGATTACTGAATTACTAATTTTTTAGTAATAGTAGCATTCTCTTGAGATACTTTCATAATATAAATACCAGTATTTAAATTAGAAACGTTTAGCTCTTTATTAGATACAGTTTCGTTAATAACTTGTTTTCCTAAAACATCAAAGATATCAACTGTTAGTTTTGAATTGCTTTTGCTTCTAATATTAACATAACCTAATGATGTCGGGTTAGGATACATGCTAAAGCCTTCGATTTGGTTGTTTTCAACTGAAAGCGTATTGTTATCAACAAAAGACAAATCATCCCAATAAACAGTTGATCCGTTATACGTTCTAACTTCAAATCTAAAACCATCAACTCCAGAAGAAGGAGCTGTAACAGTAGTAGTATATTGCTGCCAAGAAGTGTCACTTGTAAGATAACTTCCAGCAGGACCTCGTAAAGCATCATTAGTAGCGGCATCTGTTACTGTTGAAGTTCCGTTAAGCCAATAGCACCAAATTCTTGCGTCTTTGCTATCACCAGATTCAACATAATACCAGACGGTTATAGTGTAGCTTTCACCTGGATCTACTGAAACTGATTGTGTTAAATCTCGTGTACCTGTAGCTACAACTTTAGCTGAGTTTGAGCCTCCATGTACTGTAGTTGCTTCTTGTGTTGCACTTTCAGATTTAGACCAACCAGTAGGAGTTGTAGAATCATCCCAAGATTCTAAATTACCATTGGTAAGCATTTCTTGTCCAAAAGAATAAGCAGTAATTAAAAAAGTAAAATGTAAAGTTTTTTCATAATAAGAGAGATTAATTAATTTCTATAAAAATAGAAATAATTTTATGTAAAAACTAAAAAAAACAACCACTTAGGTTGTTTTTTAACGTTGAAATAATATTGCAGTTACTTTATCACTAATTTCCTAGTTTCACTAATATTATTTTCGGTTATCTTCAAAATATAAACACCTGTACTTAGTCTTGAAATGTTTAGTTCTTTACCTGTTAATGTAATTGAAAACACTTGTTTTCCTAAAACATTAAAGATTTCAACCTTTTTAGTTAAATTACGTTTAGACGTAATATATATGTATTGTTTGCCGTTACTTACTGGGTTTGGGTATACAGAAAGCCCTTCAATGTTTTGTGCAACAAGTGTATTATTAAATCTTGTTTGCGAAAACCCTTGTTGAGTTATCATAAACATTAAAGCAAAAAGTATAGTTAAAAAGTAACTTTTTTTCATAATTAGACTTTAGTCATGTAAATGTAAATAATTTACTTCAAAATTTATACCAAAAAAATGTTAAAGATTTGAACATTTGGTCGAAAAGTTAAATCAGTGTAAGTTGTGTGTTACCTTAATGTTATTTGTCGTGCAATGCGAATATAGTTGTGTTATTAACTTTATCTTTACTTCTAGAAATAATAGTTATTTTAAAAATGAATAAAAAAGACATTAAAATACTTTTAGTTGATGATGAGCCAGATATCTTAGAAATAGTAGGTTATAACTTGTCAAATGAAGGCTATCAAATAATTACTGCTGAGAATGGACTTGAAGCCGTTAAAAAAGCTAAAAAAGAATTACCACAATTAATTATTCTTGATGTAATGATGCCAGAAATGGATGGTATTGAAGCCTGTGAAATAATTAGAAAAAATTTAGATTTAAAAGACACAATTATTACTTTTCTAACAGCAAGAGGAGAAGATTATTCACAGGTTGCAGGATTTGATGCTGGAGCCGATGATTATATAACAAAACCCATAAAACCAAAAGTTTTAATTAGTAAAGTAAAAGCACTTTTACGACGCTTTAAAGAAGAGCCAAAAAGCAATGTCGTTAAAGTAGGTGATTTGGTTATAGATAGAGATGAGTATAAAATTATTTTAAAAGGAAAAGATATTATTCTACCCAGAAAAGAATTTGAATTATTATCTTTATTAACCTCAAAACCGGGGAAAGTTTTTAAAAGAGACGAAATTCTTGATAAAGTTTGGGGGAATGAAGTAATTGTAGGAGGAAGAACCATTGATGTTCATATCCGTAAATTACGTGAAAAAATTGGAGATGAAAGATTTAAAACTGTTAAAGGAGTTGGTTATAAGTTTGTAGATTAATGCCATTAAAATTAAGGAAAACAGATCAATTCGCGATTCTAACATCGCTGTACATTACATTTATAATAACGCTCTTAATGAGTGTTTTTTTATATGCATTCTACATAATTAATTGGCTGTATGTTTTAGTATTTGCCGTTGGAAGTTATATTGCTTCATTTATTATTATAAGATTTAGAGTGGAAAAATTTATTTATAAACGCGTAAAAAAAATATACGACGATTTAGCGCTTTTAGAATCTACAAGTTTTACAAGCGGGCCTATAACTACCGATATGAATACACTTATTGAAGAAATAGATAAGTTTGCACGAGATAAAAAACTAGAAATAGAAACACTTAAAGTAAGAGAAAAATATAGAAAAGAGTTTTTCGGAAATGTATCTCACGAGTTAAAAACACCATTATTTACAGTTCAGAGTTATATTTTAACCTTGTTAGATGGCGCAATGAACGATGAAAAAGTAAGAGAAAAATATCTTGAAAGAGCCAATAAAGGCATAGAAAGGCTTAGCTATATTGTAAAAGATTTAGATATGATAACCAAGTTAGAAGTTGGTGATTTAAGCCTGAAATCAGAAATGTTTGATATTGTAGAGTTGGTTAAAAATACATTTGAAATGTTCGAAATGCGAGCACAAAAAAAGAAAATAACACTAACTTTCGATACAGAATATTCAAATCCCATTTTGGTTAATGCTGATAAAGAACGCATACAACAAGTATTAGCAAACCTTATAGTAAATTCTGTGAAATACGGTAGAGAAAACGGAACTACTGAAGTTAGCATAGAAAATTTAATTAAAAATAAAGTAATAGTAAGGATAACCGATAATGGAGAAGGTATCGATAAAAAACACGTGTCACGTTTATTTGAACGCTTTTTTCGAGTAGATAAAAGTGGTTCAAGAAAAGAAGGTGGTTCAGGTTTAGGGCTTTCAATAGTAAAACATATTATGGAAGCTCACAA
>Ga0256845_1001664_pt1 | contig 17431 bp, 6 predicted proteins | sample RiftiametaG_FD_189101 | JGI IMG/M metagenome (GOLD analysis project Ga0256845, IMG submission 189101) | Tube worm associated microbial communities from hydrothermal vent at the East Pacific Rise, Pacific Ocean - Riftia | ecosystem: Host-associated > Annelida > Integument > Unclassified ...
CCGGCTTGCTCGTCGTCCTTTATGCCCATCGCCATGACCTCGACAACGTACAGGAGGCCCGGGATCTTGTCTCCAGCGTGGTTGCCGCCCAGCGTGGTTGCCGCCGGTTTCACCACGGGCTGCTAGCTTCCCGGTCGTGAGCCTCGCCGCCCTGCGTCCGCGCACCCACTTTGGCCGCTACCAGATCCTCGCCTCTGTGGGGCACGGCGGTATGTCCGACGTCTCCTTGGCCCTCGCCCGGGGTCGAGATGGAGCCGACAAGGTCCTGGTGATCAAGCAGCTGCGCCGGGGCCTGGCCCACAAAGCCGAGATCGTCTCCATGTTCCTGGATGAGGGGCGGCTCGCGGTTCGCCTCAACCATCCCAACGTGGTCCAGACTTACGAGGTCGGCCACGATGGCGACGAGCCCTTCATAGCGATGGAGTACCTCGACGGGCAGCCCCTCAATCGCATCATCCGGCGAATCCGCGACCGGGGAGGGCTGCCGCTCTCGGCCCATCTCCAGATCCTCGTGGAGCTGCTCTCGGGTCTCGAGTACGCCCACAAGCTGTGCGACTACGAGGGCCAGCCCCTGCAGGTCGTTCACCGCGACGTCTCTCCCCAGAATGTCTTCGTCACCTACGCGGGCCAGACCAAGGTCATCGACTTCGGCATCGCCAAGGTCAGCGACGCCCACACCCAGACCCAGGCCGGGTCGCTCAAGGGCAAGCTCGCCTATATGTCGCCCGAGCAGTCTCGCTGCGACGAGGTCGACGCGCGTGCAGATCTGTTCTCGGTCGGGGTCATGCTCTGGGAGGCGCTCGAGGGCCGGCGTCTGTGGCAGGCCTACAGCGACCCGGAGATCGCTTCGCGCCTGGTGAAGGGGCAGCTCCCCGATCTCGAGGAGTTGCCCGAAGACACGCCCGAGCTCCTGCGCCAAATCTGCCGGCGGGCACTCATGATCGACGTGGACGACCGCTTCGCCAGCGCCGGGGAGTTTCGTGCGGCCCTCGATACTGTCATCGATGCGCTCGATCGGCGCAGCAGCCGACGGGCGCTGGGAGAGCTGCTGAGTGAGGCCTTCGCCGAAGACCGGGAGGCCGACCAAGCCCTGGTTCGGCGGCGGGTGGGTGAACTCGGCCATCCGCCCTTCAATGCACGCACCAGCCCATTTGTCGGCAGCGTGCACGACACCCCGGACACCTTGATCGACACTACGGTCTACGAGTCCCTGGTTCGAGAGGTCGGGCCCGAGGAGCAGACCGTCGACTATGGACCGAGCGCGATCAGGGGGCGAAGGCGGCGATCGCTGCGTCTGCTCGGGCTCGCGGCCGGACTCGCAGCTTGTGTGGGTGGTGGTCTCGCGGTGGCGCGCCAGTGGGGGAACTCGGTGCACAAAGACGGGGTTGCCGTCGCCGGTGCTTCTGAGCTTCGAGCCGCGACCCTCGTTCGGGGCTCGAGCTCCTCGACTTCAGGGAGTCCGGGCGGGACCTCGACTCGTCCCGGTGCCCTGAGGTCGTCGACCTCGGCCTGCGCACCTTTCGATACGAAGCAGCGGGTCGCCCTCGAGCTCGGGGCCTTCGAGGAGGACGCCGTACTCACCTGCGACAAACAGTACCTGCTCAAGTACAAGACCTTCATCCCCGCCGGGGTGACCTTGACGATCGAGCCTGGGACTGTGATCCGGGGTGACACAGACACGCTGGGTACGTTGATCGTGCAGCCGGGCGGGCGGCTCGTGGCCGAGGGGACCGCCGAGCTGCCGATCGTGTTCACGAGCGCGCAGCCCGAACACAGCGCTGAACCCGGTGATTGGGGGGGGCTCATTTTGTTGGGTCGAGCGCCCCTCAATCTGCGGACGGCCGCCGGTGCACCCAAGCGCGGTCAGGTCGAGGGCCTGACCGCGAGCGGCGAGTACGGGGGCGACGACCCCGAGGACGACAGCGGCGTCCTGCGTTACCTGCGGATCGAGTACGCGGGGGTCACGATTGCACCGGGCAACGAGATCAACGGTCTGACCCTCGCGGGGGTCGGGCGCGGCACACAGATCGACCATGTGCAGATCCGCCACGCCAAAGACGACTGTTTCGAGTTTTTTGGGGGCACCGTCGACGTCCATCACCTCATCTGCGAGGACCCGGGCGACGATGCCTTCGACGCCGACTATGGCTACTCGGGGCGTCAGCAGTTTCTACTCGCGGTCGGTGGGCGAGCCGGCTGGAAGGGCAACGGATTCGAGCTCGACAACGACCCGGAGGGATCCCTGCATTCGCCCCGGACCCACGTCAGGGCCTACAACTTGACGCTCTGCGGGTCCCGCCCTCACCCGGGTCGACAGACCCGAGGGGCGGGTATTCTCGCGCGTCGCTCGGCCCGCATCGAGCTCTTCAACTCTGTGATCAGTGGGTTTGGGCGTGGGCTCGAACGCCAGGGGGAGCAGACCGAGATCGAAGACGGCGGGCTCACACTCATCGGCAACGGCGACCAGCGCCCCCGGAGCGCGGGCTCCGAGGCCTGGGGATCCGACTTCGGCTGCGCTGGAGCGACACCAAAATACAAGCCCGCCGTGGCGCTCTTCGATGACGTCGACCCGCCCCCGGACGACGGGTTCTTCCAGCCGGTCGCCTATGTCGGCGCCTTCGAGAGCGAAGAGGACCGCTGGGACGAGGGCTGGACCGCCTGGTCGAGCTCGACTGCCACACCCTGAATCAGACCCTCAGGGGAGAGGCTCGGCCCGGTAGCCGAGCTCCGAGATCGCCTCCGAGACCGCTGGGTGGTCTGGCGGGGTGTTCCACACGACCTGGGCGCTCCCCTCTCGGTGGGAGACCTCCGCCGACGCGACGCCCGGGATCCCCTCGATGGCCTCGCGTGCGTGACCTTCACAGCCGGCGCAGCTCATGCCCTCGACCGAGTAGCGGACGCTGGTCTGCCCTTTGTGGGTCTCACTGATCTCGCCGGTTTGGCTGACCTCGCTGGTCTCTCGGCCGAGGGCACCCACATACTCGGGGAAGAGCGCGAACACGGCCACGAGCGCCGTGCTCGTCCACAGTATCCCTCGGTTGAAGCGCCGCACTCGTGGGTTTGGGAGCTCGCAGGTGTCGCCGGGCGCACAGGCTGGCTTGCGATAGACGAGGTAGAAGCCCGCACCGAGCAGTCCGAAGGTCGCGAGCAGCAGGGGCGCGCGCCATGCCTCGAACCACGCGCCGAGGCCCGCCGCCGAGGCGCCGAGGCCGATCGCCGTCAGGGGGAGCCAACAGCAGGCCGACGAGAGCACAGCCGCGAGGAGGGCTCCCGCTGACGCGAACAGCCCGGTGCTCGCCGCGGTCGTCGCTCGGGTCGAAGACGGAGACAGGTCGGGCCCCAGCGGCGTCGCGCTGCAGCAGGAGGAGTCGGCGTCTGGCTCGGCAATGGTGCCGGCATCGGCATCGGCATCGGCATCGGCCGTGGCGGGGCTCGTGCTCGCGGCCCGGACGACCTCGGCGATGTTGCCGAGGCAGCAGCGACCCTGCGGATTCTTGCGTGTGCACGCGTCGCGTTTGGCCTTGCAGGCCGCCCTGATGGACGCCGCGATGGTCGACTTTCCGTGCTCTCGGAGGTCGGCCTCGACCTCGGCGACCGAGTGTTCGAAGCAAAAACACACCAGCCGCGCGGGGTCGTCGCGCTTGTGAAAAGGGAGCGCGAGCATCCCGTCGAGGAGCACGGTCTCCCGACCTTGGAAATACCCGACCTCGCACATCGCTGTGGAGCACAGCCGCCACCCGCTGCGGTCGACGGTCAATTCGACCACAGCGGGTGCGACCTGGGCCACGAAGGTCGCGGCTTCGATTCGACGGCCGGCGGCGCTGCAGGTGGGGCAGGTGTCCAGGGGCTCTATTTAGACATTTGCCGAGCGCAGCCGCAACGCGTTGCTGATCACCGACACGGAGCTGAGGCTCATCGCAGCCGCGGCCAACATGGGCGAGAGGAGCACGCCGAAGACGGGGTAGAGGACGCCTGCGGCGATCGGGATGCCGATCGTATTGTAGGCAAAGGCGAAGAACAGGTTCTGCCGGATGTTCGCCATCGTCTGCCGGGACAGCCGGCGCGCGCGCACGATGCCGCGGAGGTCGCCCTTGACCAGGGTCAGCCCCGCGCTCTCCATGGCCACGTCGGTACCTGTACCCATGGCGATGCCGACGTCGGCCTGGGCGAGCGCAGGGGCGTCGTTGATCCCGTCACCGGCCATGGCGACGACCACCCCCTGAGCCTGTAGGGCTTTGATCTTCGCGGCCTTTTGGTCCGGGAGCACGCCAGCGATGACCTCGTCTATCCCGAGCATGCCGAGCCGAGCCGCGACCGCCCGGGCCGTCGTCTCGCTGTCGCCGGTCAGCATGACGATCTGCAGGCCCTCCGCCCGCAGCTCGCGGATCGCGTCGGGGGTGCTGGCTTTGATCGGGTCGGCGACCCCGAGGATGCCCGCGAGCGAGCCGTCGACGGCCACGAACATCACCGTCTGGCCGTCGCCGCGCAGCGCCTCTGCCCGCTGCTCGGCCGCCCCGGGGTCGATGGCGAGGGCGCGCATCAAGGCCAGGTTGCCGAGCGCGACCTCGCGCCCCTCGACCGTCGCCTGCACGCCCTTTCCAGTCACCGACATGAACTTCGTGGCTGTGGGCACAGCGGCGATCCGGGCCTCTGCGCCGCGCACGATGGCCGCGGCCAGGGGGTGTTCGCTGCCCTTCTCGACCGCAGCCGCGAGCTCGAGCAGGGTCGTCTCGGTGACGCCCTCGGCCGCCTCGACGGTGGTCAAGGTCGGGCGACCCTCGGTCAGGGTGCCGGTCTTGTCGACCACCAAAGTCTCGACTTTGCGCAGGACCTCGATGGCCTCCGCGTTTTTGAACAGGACGCCGAGCGACGCGCCCCTGCCCGTGGCCACCATGATCGACATCGGCGTGGCCAGGCCCAGGGCGCAGGGACAGGCGATGATCAACACGGCGATGCTGTTGATGAGCGCATAGGCCATCGCCGGCTCGGGGCCGACCAGCGCCCAGACCACGAAGGTCACGATCGCGCTGAGGATCACCGTGGGCACGAAGTACGACGCGACGACATCGGCGAGCTTCTGAATCGGCGCGCGGCTGCGCTGGGCCTCGGCGACCATGGACACGATCCGAGACAGGAGCGTGTCGGCGCCGACCTTCTCGGCCCGCATCGTGAGCCCACCGGTGCCGTTGACGGTCGCGCCGATGAGCTTGTCGCCGGGTCCCTTCTCGACCGGGATCGGCTCCCCCGTGACCATCGACTCGTCGACGTTGCTGGCCCCCTCGACCACCTCGCCGTCGACGGGCACCTTCTCGCCCGGGCGGACGCGGAGCCGGTCTCCGACCTCCACATGCTCGAGCGCCACGTCCTCCTCCGACCCGTCGTCTCGGATGCGCCGCGCCGTCTTGGCGGCGATGCCGAGCAGCTTCCTGATCGCCGCGCCCGTCTGGCTCCGCGCGCGCAGCTCGAGGACCTGACCGAGCAAGATCAGGGGCACGATCACGCCGGCGGCCTCGAAGTAGAGCGCGACCTCGCCACCGTGGCCGCGGAACGAATCGGGGAACACACCTGGCACCAAGGTTGCGACCAAGCTGTACAGGTAGGCCACGCTCACGCCCAGCCCGATCAGCGTGAACATGTTGAGGCTCATGTTCTTGATCGAGCGCAGGGCGCGGACATAGAACGGCCAGGCCGACCACAGGCAGATCGGTGTCGCCAGGGCGAGCTCGATGAACGCGCGTGAGCGGCCGGGCAGGACGCTCGAGATCGGCCGGCTCGGCAACATGTCGACCATGGCGACCGTCACCAGCGGCACGGCCAGCGCCGCGGCGAACCAAAATCGGCGCCTCATGTCGCGCAGCTCCGGGTTGTCCTCCTCCTCGACCGTGACCTCCCGGGACTCGAGGGCCATGCCGCAGCTCGGACAGTCGCCGCCTTGGTCTCGGGTGACCTCCGGGTGCATCGGGCAGGTCCACTCGGTCCTCGTCTCCAGGGTCGGGATGCCCTTGGGCTCGAGGGCCATGCCGCAGCTCGGGCAGTCTCCCCGACCGATCTGCTCGACCTCCGGGTGCATCGGGCAGGTGAACACGGTCCCCTGAGGGAGGTCCGCGTGCGCTCCAGCGTCACCCTCCCCGCTCAGGTACAGGACGGGATCCGCCGCGAACTTGTCGCGACATCGTGAAGAGCAGAAGCGATAGGTCTCGCCCTCGTGCTCACACTGGTGCGGGCCGGCTTGGGTCACCGTCATCCCGCAGACGGGATCCAGCAACGCCGGCCCGGCGTCGGTGGGTGTCTGCTTCTCTTGTCCCCTGGTCGTGGAGCAGCACTCACTCTGATGATCGTCGTGGCTCATAGGATTCTCCTCAGCAGTTGCAGCTCTTGTCGAACACCCGGACCAGCTCTTCGATCTTCGCGGCCCGATCCTCCGCGTCGTCGCTCTCGAACGCCCCTGTGACGCAGGTCTGGATGTGGGACTCGAGCAACATCTTGCTGACCTTGGCGAGGGCGGCACGAGCGGCCGAGATCTGCATCAGGACATCGACGCAGTAGCGGTCCTCCTCGACCATGCGCTGGACGCCGGAGACCTGACCCGCGACCCGCTTGAGGCGGGCCTCGACCTTTTGTTTTGTGGTGGCGTTCATCATGCCGGCTGAGGGTAGTACCGATACCCCGGTAGGGGTATCGTGGATGAAGTACGCGAGGAGGTCAAGGCCGGTCGGAAGCCCGAGCCGGGGCGCGCGCGAGGCTCAGGTCTCCGGCGGCCTCAGACAGTACGCAGGGCGATGCCGCACACCACGTGGCTGCGGTAGGCAGCCGAGATGCCGTCGTCGTCCTGCGAGAAGAATGCGGCCTCGAGATACCAGGGCCAGTCCTCCGGACCGAGCCGTGCCCCGACCATTCGCGCTGCGGTGGCCGTGATCAACGAGTCGTGGGTCACGAAGACGTGAATCCCAGGGGAGGTCCCTGCTGTACAGAGCATGTGCTGCACGAGGAGGTGGGCCGCTTGCGCAGGGTCGGCCATGCCGCTGAGTGCTCCATCGCCCGACACGAGGTGTTCTAGCGGCTGGCTCAGGGCGCTGGATCGGTCCTGCGGCGGTTCGCGTCACTCGCCCTTTGTGGGTGCATTCTCTGGACACTGGGTAGCTACGCGGGCGGTGGCGCTGGGGGTGCTGGCGTTGAAGATCGTGACCTGGCGCCCGAGGAAGTCTCCGTAGGCGATCAACGCATTTGTGGGGCTGTTGGGCCCCAGTGTGTGCTCCCCGTTGAAGGGCTCCCCGGTGGTCGTCAGCAGGGTGTCCGGCGCGCCGGCGATGATGAGCAGGAGGTTGTTTGCGGCGCCGGGGTTGGTGATGTTGCAGATACAGGTGGACCCGTTGTTGGTGTTCCACGTGCAAAAGTGATCGGGGGGAAACTCGACGATGCCTGTCCCCTCGATGATCGGATTGATTGGGTCGACCGGATTGATTGGGTCGACCGGATTGATTGGATTGACCGGATTGACCGGGTCGACCCCGGTCGGCCCGGGACGGATGACCGGTCCGACGGTGCAGGCCAGGGACGTCGCCGCCGAGCCGACGATGAACATGCGACGGTTCACGCGGCGGCATCCCCGATGAACGCCGACGGGACGACCCCGGAGCCGGGGTGCGGGGTCCGGCCACGATTGGTCGGTCGTGTGGTCGGTGCGCTGCGGACTGGAATCGGCGGGTACAGGGTCGGGCTGAGGCATGACGAGCCCCGGGTGCTCAGTCTTCACAGGTCGACGACGGCTCCGGGTCGGCCGCTTCGACCTCGTGCTCCACGCTCCGTACCCGGATGAGCGGCTGCTTGCTGCCCGTGGCACCGAAGACCTGAAGTTCGATGTCGATTCGGGCCGAGCCGGAGCCCGGCGGCTCGACTCGGTCCTGCCAGGTCGTCACGACCTGGGCGAAGGGAGCCACGAAGTCGGGGGTGGTTTTCGGGTCCACCGACGCGGGTGCCGGCGTGAGCAGGTTGATCGGTAGGTTGACCCGCGGGATGTCGGGTGTGTTCGGCAGCAGGGTGTAGGTGTAGGCCCCGCGCATTGCGACATCGACGGCCGTGGTGCCGTCGCCGCCCGCGAACAGGCCGGCGTAGAAGGTGGTCAACAGGGTCTCGAGGTCGCCGCTGCCGCCCCCATTCATGCCGTCGAGTGAGAACCGCTCGTAGGTCAGCTGTGGGACGACGGGGTCGGCGAAGCGAACGGTCGGGGTTTGAAACAGGAACGCCGCGGTGGTCGAGATGCTGTCGATATCGGCGATCGGAAACAACACCAGGTTCCGCTGAACGAAGATCGAGGACCAGCCGCTCTGATACGCGAGTAGATCCAGCGGTGCCATGGCGACGCTCCGGCTGGAGATGGGCAGGGCCTCGTCGAGGCTGAGGTACTCGAGGGCTTCGTCCTGGTACCGGTAGGCCATGACCACATTGGGAGGCAGGTCGCCCTGCGGTACCGCGATCGCCGTGTAGGTGTCGGGCTGGATACCGATGACGATGGCGGGCAGGGTGAGGACGCCGTTGCTGATGGTGCCGTCTGTGGGGTTCCAGGTCGCGGGGAGGTCGTCGATGGTGAGGTCCAAGAGGTTGGTCCGCGCGTTGCCGTCGGCGTCGGCGTCGAGGGTGTCGAGGAAGTCGATGACCACCTTCTGGGGCTCGTCGGCGAGCGGCTGGGCCCTGGGCTCGAGGCTCGAGGCGTAGGCCGAGGCGATAGCTTCGGTCTGCTCGACGAAGTTGGTCACCGCTTCGAGCGCTGTGGCGACCACGCCCGGGTCGGGCTCTGCACCGTCGAGCTTCACCAGCGCCGAGTTCATGTCGGACAGGATGGCCGGGTAGGCGCTGATGAACTGGGCCAGCGCGGTGAACAGGGCCTCGTCGAGCGCATCTCGAGTCCGCGACAGCTCGTCCCCGGCACCGTTGAGCTCGATGGTGTAGGAGACCGCGTCGGTCGGCGATCGTCGGTACAGGTAGGAGAAACCGTAGGCCCACTGCGCGAGCTCGCTCGGCTGTGTGGGCGCGTCGTTGACCCGGGTAGCGAGCGGCGAACTCACGGTCGGTGGGGTCGGCAGGTTTCGGTCGAGCACGGGGATGTTCGACCTGCCCGTGCCGAGCGGAGCGCTGTACGGGCCGTTCACGAACGCCAGCCAGCGGGACTGGACGTAGCCCTCGATGCCCGGCACGTGGGTGCGGTCGAACTCCATGTGGGTGATCTGCAGGTTCAGATCCAGCGCCAGGTAGGCCTGGTCGACCAGGTTCTTGGAGCTGACCAGGAAGGCCAGGCGCGGGTCGTCGCTCGAGCCGTCCCCGTCGGTCGGTCCGAGGGGAATACGGGTCGGTGTCAGCTCATAGTTTTGGTTGGGCGAGGCGCCGTCGATGGTGGCGCTCGGCTGACCGTAGAGAGCGGGCGGGCCGGCGCCCTGGTCCGAGCCGCCGCTCACGTCGCTGAGCCCAAAGACCACTGTCGCGCCGGCGCGGTAGGCCACGCCGACTTGGTTCAGGAGCTGCTGGCGCAGCTTCTCCTGAGCCGCGTGCAAGGTGGCGCTGTCGGAGGCGCTGGTGGACAGCACCGGGAGCACGGCGGACGCGATCGTGGATGCCAGCTTGTCCTTGACCTCGAGCGCCCGGCCCAAGAGGCCGGTGTCGAGGGGCTCGTCGACACCGTCGAGCTTGTCGAGGATGAAGGCGTGTGGGGCGTAGTCCGCCGACAGGAAGGTGTCGATGGCATCGAGGGTGGTCTGGAACCAGAGGTTCTGGTCGACGCCATTGAAGTTCACGATCCGGCTCTCGCCGGTGCCGTAGTCGGTGATCGTGGCGGTCTCGTTGACCAGCGACCTGGCCACGGGCTTGGGTGCGAAGTAGCTCGCAGCGTCGCCGATGCTGAAGTACACGCCCAGGCCCGCCCGCTTTCCGAACCGGACAGCCCAGAGTTGCTGGGCACCACCGGTCACGGACTCACCGTCTCGGGTCAGGCCCTCGGCGGTGCGGAGCTCCCAGTCGTCGGTCTGGAACACGGCCTCGAGCGCCGCGGCGAACACGGTGTACGAGGCGCTGTCCGGGTCGGCCTTGGGCAGGATCACCGTGCTGACGGACAGCCCGTCGTCCAGGGCCGCGACCGAGGGATCGGTGAGCAGGGGGTTTCGACGAAAGATCAGCTCGACGTCGAGCTCGAGGATGTTGCCGCTGGCGATCGCCGTGGGGTCGACGGGCAGGTCGAGGCGCCCCGTCGGAGCCGTGGGCGACTGCCCATCTCGCACGGCTTGCAGATAGACCACGCAAGCACGCACGAAGTCACGCACGACGTCGGCCTGGGTGTCGTTCAGCTCGGTCGAGGGCGTCGCCGCCAGACTGTCGACGAGCGTCATCGAGACCGCGTTTCCGCTCACCCCAGGCACTTTCACCGTCGTGTTGTTCGTATAGTCCTGATGGAGCTGGAAGTAGGCGAGGGTGTAGACCTTCAGATCTCGGATCGCCTGCTCTTTGCTGGTCGCGCCCTGGTAGGCGGTGGGGTCGAGCAGCAGGTCCAGCTGCAGCACGGGGTCGTTGGGGGAGGCGTAGGTGTAGCTGAGGTTGGTGTTGGGCCAGTCGCCGAGGCTCAGGAGCCGGTCGCCGTAGCGGACCATCGCAGCCGCACCGTCGAGTGCACCGGTGTAGCCGCTGGGGGGCTGGGTGAAGGGGGTGAAGGTGGTGTTGCCGAAGAGATCGAGCCACTGCAGCGCGATCTGGGCAGAGCTGCCGACCCCGATGTAGGGGTTGTCCGCCTTGGGAGGCAGACCGGTCGTCGAAGGCGCAGCGTTGACACGCACCAGGTCCGCGGGCAGGCCGAGAGACTGTCGGTACTCCAGCGGCGCCTCCGCCAACGCAGCCAGCCGGGAGCGTCGGCTCGCCATGCTGCGGGCTTTGCTCATTCGCGGCTGGAGGTCCGGCGGCTCCGGATCCTGGGGACCGAAGGGCATGCCCATGGGGCTGGCTTGGAAGAACAGGTTGGCGTCGAGCCCCGCCGCGAGCTGCGAGTAGAGGCCGTACATGGTCGCCTCGGCATAGGCCGCCCGATCTGCGGGCGTGGGGTTCGGGGGCAGCGTCGGTTCGCCCAGGTTGTCCCGCTGCAGGGCGAAGCCGATGTTGGCCGGCGGCAGCTGGGCCCGGAGGTCGAAGAGCTGCGAATCGATGCTCAGGTCCTCGGAGCCGGCGAACAGGCCGTCGACGTCCATCGCGTTGACAGCGACCTGGTCGAGCGTGATCCCGTACCAGTCGGCCATGGTCCGGAAGGTGTTCCCGGGCTCGCCCGCGCCGATGACGTAGGTGAGGCTCGGGATGTAGAAGACCGCCGCCAGCTCGACATCGACGCCCGGGTTGAAGTCGGCGATCTGTGGGCCGGTGATGGCCGTCTTCGCGCCGGACGAGACATGCTCGGCGAGCTTGGTCAAGGTCGCGGTCGGATCGACATCGACGTTCCCTTCGCCGAGGACGAGGTCGGCCTCGACGAGCTGGTGAACCAGGCCGCGAAGTGGGAGCTCGGCCCCCTCGCGCAGGGCGACCGCGCTGTTGACCTCGGCGATGCGGTCGGGGCCCGGGCCGTAGAGGGCGGACAGCCGACTCATGCTGGCCGTACCGACGGCGGCGCTGGTTCCGGTGGCCGACCTGGACTCCGTCTGGACCACGTCGGAGTTGGTGTCGATGGCCTCCGTCGTGACGAAGGCGTTGACGAAGTCGAGCACCGCGTCGCCGAGGGCGCTCGGAGCGAAGGTCACGACCAGCGTCACGGTGGCGGTCCCGCTCGAGTCGAAGACCGCGGCGGGCAGGCCGTCGCCGCTCTCGACTTGCTCGTAGTACAGGTAGTAGCCCCCGCTTCGCACCGTGCTCAGCTCCCACACCAAGCGGATGAACTCGCTGGGGCTGTTGGCGACGCCGCGCGGTGGGGAGCCCGCCTCGACGGCAGACTGGGCGGCGGCCGACGGAGGGTTGGTCTCGGTGGACAGGTTCGTCTGGGTGATGAACGCCAGGAAGTCCTGCTCCGCGGGTGTCACCAGCACGGGCGCACCCGGACCGGACTGGTTGTAGAGCAGGAATACGCCCGAGGCGATGTCCTCACCGAGCGCATCCATGGCGACGAGGATGCGCTCCAGCAGCAGGGCATCCTGCGAGGTCGGGCCGACGAGCTCGTAGATGTTGGGGAGCGAGGGGGCCGAGGCGGGCCCCTGGGGAAGGGATCCTGCTCCGGCCGCCGGGGCGCCGGCCTGTGCGGGCAGGCGCTTGATCTCGATGTCGACCCGGGTGCACCAGGTCCACTTCGTCAGATCCGTGTAGGCCGTGTGGCCGGTCGCCGGATCGAGACGACCGACCTGGGGGACCAGGTTCGGCAGCAGGGGGAGGGCCGCATCCACGCCGCCGACGGCCGCGGAGATGCTCGTCTGGCGGGCGATGGCCAGGTTGGTGAGCGCCGGAGGCAGGGTCCAGAGCGTGGGCTGGACCTGGGCGCCGCTGGAGGCCGCCTGGGCCTGGGCCTGGGTCCTGTCCGTGAGCTGCTCGATGGCGCTCAGGTCGGCGCTGGACCACAGCGCGAAGCTCGACGAGGAGAACGCCCGCGGGCTCCGGTCGGAGAGCGAAAGCACCTGCAGTGTGGGCGAGGGCTCGAAGTTCCCAGGGGTCTGCGCCCACTCGGACAAGATGCCGAGGCGCTCATAGGTCTGACTCAGGTCGATGTCGAGCGAGGTACCTCCGGCACCGTTGAATTCGATGAAGCCCAGGTCCACACCGTGCGCGCTCTCGGCCCGACTCAGGGTCATCGCATAGGACTCGGCGTCCGTCGGTGTGGGGACCTGCTGGCCCGTGAGCTGGTAGACGCCATAGGCGCGCTGACCGTCGGGGTACAGGAAGTCGTCCGAGAGGGTCAGCCCCGTCTCTGCCGGAAGCCGCAGGCCGTACATGAGGAAGCGGCTCACCATGCCGGCGGTCTGGCCGACCTGCCCGGTCGCTGCGATGGCCTCCCAGAGGGTCGCCACGTCGAGCGCCCGCAGATCGGCCAGCGTGAGCAGGCCGTCCTCGGCCGAGGTCGAGAACAGCCCCTCGAGTTCGGCGTTGGTCGTGCCGAGGGCCAGCGTCGTGACCTGGAACAGCGCGGCGACGCTCGCCAGTGTGTCGGTCACTGCGCTCTGGTAGGCGATCGGCGGGACCAGTAGGGTCTGGGTCGGGCTCAGCAACCTCTGGGTGGTGTAGAGCTCCGATTGCTCGGCCAGCGCGGCCACCGAAATACCGAGCTCGGAAGCGATGCGCTCGAAGGTGTCTCCGGCGATGGTGACGACGGTCTGGGCCCCCGAGGCCCCCTCCAGCTTCAACTCGACGTCCGCTGCGAGCATGCGCTGGATCTGGTTGCGCACGATCAGCTGCTCGGCGCTCGTGGTCCAGCGGCTGCCATCGGGATCGGAGTAGAGGGTGGCGACATCGGCCAGGGTGTCGCCGGTCTGCAGGGTGTAGCTCAGCCCGTCGATGCTCAGCGTCAGGCCTGTGGTCAGGGGGTGATCCACGTTCGGTGTGACCACGTCGCCCACGCCCAGGTTGTTGCCCGAGATCGCGTTGAAGGTGTCGAGAATACCCTGGATGCTGGTCTCTGCCGTCAAGGGCAAGGCGTAGCTGCGGAACGCGTCGGCGGCAGCTTGGAACAGCTGGCTACCGATCATCGAGAACGCATCCACGAACACCAGCGCGGCCATGGACTCCGGGGTGCCGTCGGCGTCCTGGGCGAGGAGCGGGCGCTCCTGGTTTTGGGCCTCGATCCGCGCCGCGACCTGCTCGAAGAGCTCGGAGATCGTCCGCGCGTAGCCGGGCGTGGCCGTGGCGTAGGTAGCGAAGGGCACCGACTTGTCGCCGCTCCCGTCCTTCGCGGGCACCGTGAGCGAGAGGCCGTCGAAAGGTGGGAAGATCACGGAGCCGGCCTGGAGCTTGTTGCCGAGGCCGGAGCTCTGGGCCTGGACGGGGTTTTGGATGTCGAGCGTGAAGGCGTCGGCCAAGAACTGGAGCAGCTTAGCGAGGTCGAGGAATTTGTTCTCGCTGTCCGAGAGGCGGTCGATCCAGGTCTCGAAATCGGCCAGCGTGACGGTGGTGGCCGCGACCTCGGCGAGGTCGACCTGCCCGCCCTCGGGCACGAGCAAGGCGTCGATCAGCCACGGAAAGTAGCTGGCCGACAGCTTGTCGAAGGACGTGCCGGAGCTGCCCGCCCCGTCCGTCGGGTCCGGTGCATCCATGACCATGAAGAACACGAACGCGCCCTCGTTCTGGGTCGCACTCGTGGCGCCCTCGGGGGCGGCCACGGTGAACTGGGAAGCCGCCATCAACGTGAGGGTGGGTTTCTCCACCATCCGCTGGGTAGCGAGGAGGGCCTCGCGCAGGCGCTTGGGTCGGGGACTGAGCAGACGGGCGCGCCGCTTGATCGCGTCCGGGCCAGCCTCGACCGCGAGGTTGGTGGCGCCCGAGACCTCGCGCCAAGGCGGATTGTCGCCCTGCGGGGAATCGATGAGGAACTTCGCCGAGATCCGCGCGGAGAACGACAGCTTGATGCTGAACGAGAACAGGCCCAGGTCGACCTTGACCTTCAGACTGATGTCGACGGTCGCCGTGGCGACGATGGGGATGGCTTTATAGCTCTCGTAGGTGATGCTGACGGAGAGGACGACCTTCACGTTCACAGTCGCCGAGATGATGGCGAAGTCGACGCTGCCGTAGAGCAGGCCGATGATGCCGACCGTGCCCTTGAGCTTGAAAAACCAGTCGCTCTGCAGGGCGCCGCCCTCGGCCCTGGCCAGGGCGGTCTGGGCCTCGTCGTAGGGGTGCCAAGGCGCGATGACCCCCTCGATGATGCCGAACACGGTCAGTGCGAAGCCGGCCTTGAGCGGACCTTTCACGAAGTTGTAGCCCAGTCCGAGCTGCAGGCCGAAGCCGAACTCGATCACCGGGTCGAAGGTGCCGAGGGTAGTCTCGGGTATCTGGGTCGAGGTCGCGTTGGAGAGCTTGCCGAAGTAGAAGCCGGCGGAGCCGAGCACCGGCACGCCGTAGACGATGGCGCTGAAAGAGAAGGAGCGGCTGAAGTCGAGGTTGTAGGGGAATCCGATGTCGATGAAGAAGTCGCCGTTGGTGAAGATCTTGATCCCGATCTGCGGCAGGGTGATCGAGACCGCGCCGAAGTTCAGGTTCCGGATGGCGTCCGGAAAGGTGAACTCGATCTGATATACGCCGATGTCGTCGGTGATTTTCTTGTACAGAATGTCGACGATCAGGCCCGCGAGGCCGCCGACCTTGGTGCCCGCCAGCGCCAGCCGCAGCCCGTAGAGGTTGGGGTCGTTGAAGACCGCCATGGCGTCGATGGACCAGGCATCGCCGACCTTGAGCAGGCCGAAGTGTGCGGCGATGAGCCAGTTGTTGGAGCGGTCGTAGTAGGGCGTGCCCTTGGCGGGGGTGCCCGCGTCGGCGTTGGGATCGACGGGGTTGGTCTCGCCCGTGGTTTTGGGCACGTTCTGGAGCGCACAGATCACCTCTTTGGTGGTCTCGAACGCGGAGTAGCCGGTGATGCCGATCTTCTGGCCCAGCACGAGCAAGAACAGCTTGAACCATTGCTCGCCCCGGCCCGGAACCGCGGGAAGCTTCTGGGCGTCCTGGCCCTTGCTCGGATCGAAGAGATTCTCGAACTCGGGGCTGGAGTTTTGCAGCGGGCTGGAGCCCTCGATGGCGAGGGTGACCTTGCCGGTGGTGTCGCGGCGAAAGTTCAGCGCTGTGATGTTCAAAAAACCCAGCTTGATGGGCGAGGACAACACGTAGCGGGCCGAGAGACGCTGGGAGAAGGAAAGCCCGCTCTCGAGGCTGACCACGACCTGGAGCCCGTCCAGGGACACCTGGTCGAGCAGGTTCCAGGGCGCCGGGAGGGTGAAGTAGGGGTTGCCCAGGGTCCGCACCAGAGCCTGAATGATGGTGCCGATGCTCCAACCCTTGAGGCTGAAGGTGACCTCCTTTTTGCCGGAGGAGTACTCCGCCCGAAAGCCCTCCCACTCGACGAAGAGGATGTTGTTCGTGCCTGTGGCCGTGGGCATGAACTCGTAGCCCATGGTCAGCTTCAGGTTGATGGCCGAGTAGATCCAGGTCCCCCGGGCGCTGCCGGAGAACTGCTGGCCCGCCGGCTTGGCGCCGTCGTAGTCGAGCGCGAGCACGGCCGGGTCGATGCCCACGGTCTGGTCGCCGAAGTCGAAGGTCCACTTGAGGCTGGTGCCGATGGTGTAGCTCTTGGGGCCGGCGCCGGAGGGCAACTTGGCCTTGATATCGAAGGTCAAGAGCTCGAGGTTCCCAGGGATGAAGTCTGGGAAGTCGTAGTTGCCCCCGGGATCGAAGAATTGATTGATGAGCTGCGAGAGCTCAAAGGGCTCGGCGAGCGAGGCCTCCAGGTCCCAGATCGCCGGGGTTTGAAAGCCGTCGTAGGCGACCTTGACCTGAGTCTGCAGGGGCCCGATAGCGAGTGCTCCGGAGATCGAGGACTGCCACTGGGCCCCCTGGGCGGTGGCCAGGCCCCCGGAGGGAGCGAGCTGCAGGGCCGCCGTGTTGGCGCCGTTCTCGTCTTGGGTCGGCGTCCGAGCGGCGACCATGACCTGGCCGTTGGAGATCGCAAGTATGGGCGCGCCACCGATCTCGAGGAAGTTGATGGATATCTCGAAGCCGGACTCGAAGGCGAAGCTCTGCGAGGCGTAGTCGACCGACAGACGGATGTTGTCGAGTTCGGCCTCGATGGTGTCGGTGAGCGTGACCGCGCCGTTGGTCAGCGTAGCCAGGAAGTCGGAGAGCTTGGCCGTGCCGTCGAAGCTGGCGATGAACTGCTTGTTCGAGGTGAACTGGACGGTGAACAGGCCGTCGCCTTCGCCGTCGGGACCCTTGAATACCGCCGGGGCCAGGGTGAACTCCGTGCTGAAGTCGAAGCTCTGCTGGCTCTGCGGTGTGCCGGGCTGGTCGATGCCCCACTGCAGCGAGAACGACTTCACGGTGAAGTCCAGCTTGCCGGTGGGATCCGGCAAGATGGTCCAGCTCGTATTCGGCGCGCTGCCGATCACGACGGACACGGACCTGACCTTCAGGGGATCGTCTACAGGGCCGATCAGCGCGAGGCCCTGGAGGCTCACGAAGGCCAGGAACTGCTGGAGCACGTCTGGGGTCGCCGCGAGGTAGCTCGCGCCGCCGCCGACCAGCTCGATGATCGCCGCTGGGGTGAGCGGCGAGCCCTCGCCGGTGGCGATGAGGTCGATGCTGTAGGTGGCCGGTGTCGCGCCTAGCAGCCCGTGGTGAAACCGGCGGCAACCACGCTGGGCGGCAACCACGCTGGAGACAAGATCCCGGGCCTCCTGTACGTTGTCGAGGTCATGGCGATGGGCATAAAGGACGACGAGCAAGCCGG
>Ga0256845_1001665_pt1 | contig 17385 bp, 17 predicted proteins | sample RiftiametaG_FD_189101 | JGI IMG/M metagenome (GOLD analysis project Ga0256845, IMG submission 189101) | Tube worm associated microbial communities from hydrothermal vent at the East Pacific Rise, Pacific Ocean - Riftia | ecosystem: Host-associated > Annelida > Integument > Unclassified ...
GAAAAATATATTGAAACGGATTATTTTTAGATAAAGACCATTAAAAATTCAAAAACCCGAGTTTCGATGTGAATCGAAATACTCGGGTTTTTTATTGATAAGATAACCGTTAAGAATAACCAACCAAACCTTAACTGTTATTAAGCCTTATCAATCTTACTTTTTTAAAGAATACCGCCACCACCTTGCTTGGTGTTGCTGTCCCTTCTTTTTCTCTTTGACGCCTTGTTTTTTCCACTGCCAAATCGGTATGATGTTCCTAGATAGACATTTCTGCTTTCCCAATTAAACTGCCCTTGTTGGGCGTAAGGTCTTTCTGCGTCAAAGGCAAAATGCATGGTGTTGAACACATCGTTAAAGTTTAGGCTAATGGTTCCTTTTCCTTCTGCAAAAGTATATCTGGCACCCATGTTTATAAAGTACATTGGCTCTACCTCAAACTGAAGATTTTGATTTCTTCCCCTATAAAAGCCAAACAGTTGTAGATTCAATCTTTTGCTCACCTTAAAACTATTGTTCATTCTTAGGTTCCATGATACATTGTCCACTTCAGTATCTTCAATTATAATATCATCTTCTGTTGCGGTAGCATTATCTACTAGTAAACTTTCTGTAATACCACGCTGGGTCTGTGAATACATATCAAAGCTTCCATTGATGCTCCACCATTTTAAAGGCTTATAGTTGCTGGATATTTCCAGACCGTAGGCTGAGGTGTCATCAAAATTGTCGAACGTTAATATGGTTTTGTTAAAATCCAATCGGTCTATATAAATGGCTCTGTTGATTTCATCAGAAATACTTCTGTAAAAAATACCCCCTGTAACACTTCCTTTTTCTAATCGCCTTGTATAGTTCACTTCATAAGAATCTGTGAATTGTGGCACCAAAGTTTGGTTTCCAAAAGAAGAGATCAAAGGTGTGGACCACTGTCTTATTGGGTTTACTTGTTGCAATCCTGGTCTATCCACCCTTCTGCTATAACTAAATTGAAATTGATTTTTATCACTTGCTGAATAGGTTACAAAAGCTGACGGATATACTTGTGTGTATTTATCCGTAAATGACCTTACTTGGTTTGTGTCTGCCTTTACTTCAACATTTTCCACTCTTATACCTGCTTGGTACGATAATTTCCCTCTTGTTTGTCCAAAAGTGGCATAGGCGGAATAGATATCCATGGCGTAAACAAAATCAGTATCTGGTGTTGGGCCTAAAATTCCGTTTGCATTAAAAGACAATCCAGTTGATGTATAATCCACATTGGTTTCAAAAACACGGGCTTCTATGCCCAGTTCTAATTTTGAAATGGAATCTATTGGGTTTACATAATCTAAATTAGCAATGGTCTGCGTTCTTTTTGTATCCACAAAATCTTGATAATCTGGAAAACGTGCAGCTCCCGTAGAACTAAAACGTGCATCCTCATTGCTGTTAAATTGATTGTAATCTACTTCTACTTCAATATTATGTCCCTCTTTTTTAAAATCTAATTTATAATCAAAGTTGTACTGCTCACTTAAATTATCATTTACATTGTTAAAGAGTTGTCTGGTATTTCTGCTGGGGTCATTGTAATAAAGAATATCTGTATCGCCATTTCCTTTGCCATCAAAAATATTCTGATTTGTAAAAAAGGAAATGGTGTTCTTTTCATTTAAGAAAAAATCCATCCCCACTTTATATAAGTGGGACTTGTTATTGTTGAGAAAATGAAACAACTGTTCAGAATTTTCATCCAACCTTTTAATGAACCCGTAGTTTACAAATTTCCCAATATTGTTGCCATAGTTCCCATAAAGGTTAAACTTTCCGTTCCTGTAGTTTAAATCAATGGAACTGTTGAATTTTGCTTTATTCCCTTTGGTGAGCCCCATATTAATGTTTCCATTAAAACCAATATTGGCATTTTTATGAAGAATTATATTGATAATTCCGCTCATTCCCTCTGGATTGTATTTAGCTGAAGGATTGGTAATCAATTCTATGGATTTTATGGATGTAGAGGGAATTTGCTTTAACAATTGCGCTACGGGAACATTGGACAATTTACCATCTATCATGACCCTAACGTTAGAATTTCCACGTAGGGTCAAGTCTCCAGTCTGTGAATCTACATTTACAGACGGTATGTTGTTCATGATGTCTGCCGCAGTAGCACCCACCGTAGTAAGATCCTTGCCAACGTTAATTACCTTACGGTCTATTTTCTGTTCAATAGTGGTGCGTTCTGCAACAACTTCCACGCCAGAAAGTTCTTGTGCTTCTTCTTCCAATACAATGACCCCTAAATCTAACTTTCTTTTGCTTTTAGAAATGGTAATAGGTTGTGAACTTGTTTTGTAACCAAGAAATTGTACTTCTAATATAAAATTGCCTTCAGGAAGGTCTTTAATCTCAAAAGTACCTTCGTCGGTTGTGATTGCACCAGTGATTATATCAGAGCCATCTTCAGATTTAATGACTATGGCAGCATAAGCTACGGGTTGTTGTAAAAGATTGTCTATTACCTTGCCCGTAACAGTTCCTATTTTTAGGTCAGACGGGTCTGGTAAAGTGTTTGCTGAGATTGCGCCATAACAAAATAGCGCAAAAAGTAGAATTACTTTTTTCATTTATTGTTCGTTTTTGATTGATATTACTTACAAGACGAAAAAAGATAGGATCTGTTACGGATTTTTAAGTTTTTAACTTAAATTAACATAACCAATATTTATTTTATGAAAGGAATCAATGTATTTGGTAACTAATAGAAAAACAAAACCCGAAGCAAAGCTCCGGGTTTCTCTCATTGACATGCTATACTAAACACTAACCATTAACTATAAAAAAAATATAACATTACCAATGATTAAACTTTATGTTATTATTATAAGACGAATTTTTTTAATTTTAGTTACACTACTTAACAGAGTTTAACATATGAAAAAAACACTTGTATTTGGAGCTTCGTTAAATCCATACCGTTATAGCAATCTTGCTATAAAACGACTTACGGACAATAAAATTGAAACCGAAGCTTTTGGTGTGAAAGAAGGGGAAACTTTCGGAGTACAAGTTAAGACTAAATTGGAACATTTTCAAAACATACACACTATAACTTTGTATATGAATCCAAAAAGACAAATAGAATATTACGATAGCATAATTGGACTATAACCAAAAAGGATAATTTTTAACCCAGGCACAGAAAATTCTGAATTTTATAAACTACTAAGAAAGAATCATATAGAAGTAGAAGTAGTTTGCACCTTGGTTTTATTGGCCACAGGGCAATATTAAAGGTTTCTTAAGTTTATTGTATGTTTTATTCCCAACATAAAAATATAATTTTGTTCATTTGTGCTCGGAGAGTTTAAAAACTTGACTTGCGTTACCAGTAAATGAAATTGAAATCAGAAAGAAGAGTTGTTCTTTTTAGTGGTCGTCATAAACAAAATTATGCCTTCTTTATTTTTTTCTGATGAACCACAGTCCAATAAAGGTAAACAAACCATTTATGGGTAATAATTCATAACCAATAATGTAACCGTTGAGCATTTCTGGTGGTATTTTACTTATACCAAAAATGATAAGGACAGAAGCAAAAGCAACTAGCCAAACATATTTGTCCTTTATGGCGTGTTTTGTAAAAATCCCAAAGGTGAAAAGGCCAAGAAGTGGCCCGTAGGTAAAGGTGGCTACAGTGAGCAGTCCATCAATTACATTTCTGTCCAAAACATGTTTAAAAATAATAATGACCACTATCAAGAGCAGGCTCATGCCAATATGGGTTTTTTTCCTGATTTTCTTTCTTTGGTTTTCTTCTCTTTTTTCAATTTCAATAAAATCCACACAAAAAGAGGTGGTCAATGCAGTTAGAGCACTATCTGCACTACTATAGGCCGCAGCAATAAGTCCCAACATAAAGGTTACGGCAATGGTGATGCCCAAACTACTGTTCAGCGCTATTTCTGGGAATAGTAAATCAGATTTAGGAGTGCCATCCATTAAAGGGGTTGCAATCTGGAATTTTTCTGCATAGATAAAAAGCAAAGCACCTAGGAGTAAAAAAATATAATTGACCACCACCAGAACCAAACCAAAAGAAACTACATTTTTTTGGGCATCTTTTAGGCTTTTGCAGGTAAGATTTTTTTGCATCATGTCTTGATCCAGACCCGTCATGCAAATCGCAATAAAAAAGCCGCCGATGAATGATTTTAGTAAATGACTCTTGGCGAAGAAATCATTGGTGAACAAAACTTTATTGTATTGCTTTAGCTCCTCCGAAGCCAAAAAGTCAGTAAAACTCCAATCCAGTTTTTGATTGATAAAGTAAATGGACAATCCAACGGCCATTAACATAAAGAAAGTCTGTAGGGTATCTGTCCATACAATGGTCTTGATGCCACCTCTAAAAGTATAGATCCAAATCAGTAAAATGGAAAGTGCCACAGTAACTTCAAAAGGAACGTTCCAAGCATCAAAAACAAACTGTTGTAAGACAATAGCAATAAGGAAAAGCCTAAAAGAGGCTCCCAATACCCTAGATATAAAGAAAAAGAAAGCACCGGTCTTATAACTCACTCTACCAAAACGTTGTTCTAGATATTCATAAATGGAAGTAACATTCAATTTGTAATAAATGGGCAACAATACAAAGGCGATTACAAAATAGCCAAACAAATAGCCAAATACTACTTGCATATAGCTAAACTGAGAACTTTCTACCCATCCAGGAACCGATATAAAGGTAACTCCAGATAGGGAAGCGCCAATCATTCCAAAAGCCACTAAATACCATGGTGATTGCTTACCCGCCTTGAAGAAATCCGCATTGGAATCATTCTTGCCGGTAAAATAGGAAATCAATAAAAGTAAAAGAAAATAGCCACCTATCAATAATAGAATGTGTGATGCGGTCATAAAAATAAATTTCAGATGCAAAGTACAAAAACTTAAAACATAAATCTAAAATCGTAATTTTGCACTTATGGAATTTTCATCCAAATTATTGGAAAATGCCGTTTATGAAATGTCCCAATTGCCAGGTATTGGCAAACGGACCGCTTTGCGTTTGGTATTGCATTTATTAAAACAGCCAAAGGAACAGAGTACAAGATTGTCCAATGCCATACAGGTTTTACGTAACGATATTAAATTTTGTACAAGCTGCCATAATATATCTGATGTGGTCTTGTGCGAAATTTGTTCCAATCATAAGAGAGACAATGCTCTAGTGTGTGTGGTAGAGGATATTAGGGATGTTATGGCCATTGAAAATACAGGGCAATACAAAGGATTGTACCATGTTCTTGGAGGGAAAATTTCCCCAATGGAAGGGATAGGGCCACATGACCTTACCATTGTTTCATTGGTGGGAAAAGCGAAAAAAGGAGAAATAAAAGAACTGATTTTTGCGTTAAGTTCTACTATGGAAGGAGATACCACAAATTTCTATATATATAAGCAATTGGAAGAATTGGATATTAGAACATCTACCATTGCAAGGGGAATAGCTGTGGGTGATGAGTTGGAATATGCAGATGAGATTACTTTAGGAAGAAGTATTATAAATAGAATTCCGTTTGAGAATTCAATTAAAACATTATAACTAAATAGTACATTAAACAACAATATGTCAAAGTTTGAATTAAAATTGCCACAAATGGGTGAGAGTGTTGCAGAAGCAACTCTAATATCATGGCTTAAAGATGTTGGAGATACCATTGAACTGGATGAAGCTGTTTTTGAAATTGCCACTGATAAAGTGGATTCTGATGTTCCCAGTGAGGTTGAAGGTGTTCTGTTAGAAAAATTGTTTAATGAAGACGATGTCATTAAGGTTGGACAAACGGTTGCTGTAATTGAAGTAAATGGCGAAGAAAAAGTAAGCTGGGTAAAAGATGAGGTTGTGGAAGATATTCCAGAAACAACAGTTTCTGAGCTTGAAGAAATCGTGGTGCAAGCAAAAGAAACGGTAGCGTCTCCTGTACAAGATTACAGTAGTACAGATAGGTTTTATTCACCTTTGGTAAAAAATATTGCCAAGCAAGAAGGGATTTCAATTGTAGAATTGGATACCATAAAAGGAACAGGGAAGGAAGATAGGGTAACTAAGAATGATATTTTAGAATATATAGAAAGTAGAGCTTCCAAAAAGGTTGTGCCAGAGGTTGCTAATGAGTTGCCAAAGACTCCAAAACCAATTGCTGAAACTGTAGTTAAGTCTGCTTATGTACCACCTGTTTACGCAAGTAAAGAAGATGAGGTGATACCAATGACCCGTATGGGCAAATTAATTGCCCAGCACATGACAGATAGCATATCTACTTCTGCCCATGTACAAAGTTTTATAGAGGTAGACGTAACCAAGATTGTCAACTGGCGCAACAAAATAAAAAGTTCTTTTGAAGCTCGGGAAGGGGAGAAGCTCACTTTTACGCCTATTTTCATGGAAGCCATTGCAAAGGCATTAAAAATGTTTCCTATGTTAAATGTTTCTGTTGATAGGAACAATGTTATAAAGAAAAAGAACATCAATATAGGAATGGCTGCAGCCTTACCAGATGGTAATTTAATAGTCCCAGTTATTAAGAATGCTGACCAACTCAATTTAGTAGGTATGGCCAAAGCAGTAAATGATTTGGCATATAGGGCAAAAAATAATGAGCTTAAGCCAGATGAAGTAAAAGGCGGTACCTATACCGTAACCAATGTTGGTTCTTTTGGCAGTGTTTTTGGTACGCCAATTATAAATCAGCCACAGGTTGGGATATTAGCATTAGGAGCCATAAGAAAAACACCTTCGGTCATAGAAACCAGTGAGGGAGATTTTATAGGAATCAGGAGCAAAATGTTCCTTTCTCATAGCTATGACCATAGAGTAGTGAATGGCGCTATGGGCGGAATGTTCATAAAGGCAATTGCGGATTATTTAGAAGCTTGGGATGAGAACCGAGAAGTATAGGCAAGCTTTATAATATATAGTATAATGACCCAATATAAACTTTAGTAGAACTTTAAGCATGGAATTAAAACTCACACGGCCCATTTGTTTTTTTGATTTGGAAACAACGGGAATCAATGTGGCCAAAGATCGAATAGTAGAAATTTCCATTTTAAAAATATTCCCCAACGGGAATAAGGAAAGTAAAACATGGTTGGTGAACCCAGAAATGAACATTCCTGATGAAGTGATTGCCATACATGGCATTTCTAATGAGAGGGTAGTCAATGAGCCAACATTCAAACAACTTTCCAAAGAAGTCTATGCGATGATAAAAGGCAGTGATTTGGGAGGATATAATTCTGACCGATTTGATATTCCGTTATTGGCAGAAGAAATGCTTCGTGCCGATGTGGATTTTGATATGAAAAGCGCAGTTTCAGTGGATGTGCAGACTATTTTTCATAAAATGGAGAAACGCACTTTGGAAGCAGCCTATAAGTTTTATTGTGATAAGGATTTGACAGATGCCCATAGTGCAGCGGCAGATACCAATGCAACCTATGAAGTATTGCTTTCCCAATTGGATAAATATCCAGAGTTAGAGAATGATATTAAGAAATTATCAGAATTTACCACAAGAAGACGTTTTGTAGATTTTGCAGGATTCATTGCCATGGATAAAGATGATAATGAAGTCTTTGCTTTTGGGAAACATAAAGGAAAAAAAGTGCTGGATGTTTTGGAGAAAGAACCTGGATATTATGGGTGGATTATAAATGCCGATTTTCCATTATATACAAAGAAGGTGTTGACGCAGATAAAACTGAGCAAATTCAATAATAAACTAGGTTAATTTAGGTGTAATGAAGATTATATGTATCGGAAGAAATTATGTGGATCATATCAATGAGCTGTCCAATGAAAGGCCAACAGAGCCTGTGGTTTTTATAAAACCGGATTCTTCTGTTTTGCCAAAAGAACAGGATTTTTATATCCCAGAATTTTCCAATGATGTACATTATGAAGTGGAGGTCTTGGTGAAGATTAAAAAAGTGGGCAAACATATAGATGAAAAGTTTGCACACACCTATTATGATGAGGTTGGTTTGGGGGTTGATTTTACGGCAAGGGATTTGCAATCGCAATTAAAGGCCAAAGGATTGCCTTGGGAAAAGGCCAAGGGGTTTGATGGTGCAGCTGTCATTGGTAAGTGGTTGTCCAAGTCCAATTTTAAAGATTTAAACAATTTGGATTTTTCTTTATTGAAGAACAATGAAGTGGTGCAACAAGGAAATACAAGCCTGATGCTTTGGAAAATAGATGAATTGATTGCTTATGTATCAACCTATTTTATGTTAAAGAAAGGTGATGTGATTTTTACAGGAACACCAGCTGGAGTTGGTAAAATAAGTACAAATGACTACCTTTCAGGAAGGTTGGTCAATGAAGAAATGTTTACAGTTAAAATAAAATAATGATTTATAGTTTAGATAAAATAAATGAAATGGCGGAAGGGGATACGGAATTTATCAGCTCTGTAATATCTGTTTTTTTGGAAGAAGTCCCTTTAGATTTAGAGGCTTTAGAAACAGCCATAGAGGAAAAAGATTTTGATAATGTATATAAACTGGCGCATAAAATAAAACCTAATGTAGACTTATTGGGAATGGAACAAACCCGTGCCATTGCATTGGAAATAGAAACTTTGGGAAAAGACCCAGAAAATGAAAAAGAAATAAAAGAGAAGTTTCCAATTCTAAAGAAAGATGTTCATCAAGTAGTTTCAGAGCTTAAAAAAGATTTTAATCTTTAATGTTTGCAGAAATCATCACCATTGGGGATGAGATTCTCATAGGGCAAATTGTAGACACCAATTCCACTTTTATTGCCAAGGAACTAAACAAGATAGGCGTTTCTGTTTATCAGATTACATCTATTCAAGATGATAGAGAGCATATTATAAATGCTTTAAAAGAGGCAGAATCTAGAGTGGATATTGTTATAATCACTGGTGGATTGGGTCCCACAAAAGATGATATTACAAAACACACCTTATGTGAATATTTTAATGATACCTTGGCGGAAGACCCATTGGTCTTGAGCCATATTGAGGAATTGTTCAAAAAGTATTTTTCCACACCTATTTCAGATTTAAATAGAAAACAGGCATTGGTGCCCAAAAAAGCTACTGTGTTTCAAAATAATTTTGGTACCGCACCTGGAATGTGGTTCATGGAAAATGATACTGCTTTTGTTTCACTTCCAGGAGTTCCTTTTGAAATGAGAAATTTAATAAAGGATGCAGTAGTACCAAAAATTCAAGAAACATTTAAACGACCCTATATACTTCATAAAACAATTGTGACGTATGGAATGGGAGAAAGTAGTATTGCTGAAAAAATTGAAGATTGGGAAAATGAGCTACCTTCTTTTATAAGCTTGGCTTATTTGCCTAATTTGGGAAAGGTAAGATTACGTTTAACCGCCAAAGGAAATGATAATGGATTGCTTGTTGCTGCTGTTGAAGAGGAAGTTAAAAAACTCTATACCATTATTGGTGATATTATATATGGAGAAGAAGAGGATGAAACCATAGAAGCTCTTATTGCCAAATTACTGACAAATAAAGGATTGACTTTGGCTACGGCTGAAAGTTTCACTGGAGGGAAAATTGCTGAAAGAATAACGGCAATACCTGGAGCATCAAACTATTTTAAAGGAAGTATAGTAAGTTATGCTACAGAAACTAAAATAAAGGTATTGGGAGTTGAAGAAAGTTTGGTAAAAAAACACTCTGTGGTAAGTGAAGAAGTAGCAATATCTATGGCAGAAAATGTAAAGCAACTATTAAAAACGGATTTTGCGATTGCAACTACAGGAAATGCAGGGCCCACAAAAGGAGATTCTGATGCGGATGTAGGAACGGTATTTATTGCTATAGCAACGCCTAACGGTGTTTTTGCTGAAAAATTTACAATGGGAAACCTTAGGGAAAGAATCGTTCAAAAATCTGTAAATAAAGCTTTTGAACTACTGCAAAAAGAAATATTAAAATTCTAAAAAAGAATTTTGCCCGTCCCATAAAAAAGATATAAATTTGCACCCTGTTTAAAAACACACAAAAAGCATTACAATGTCAAAAGTTTGTGAAATTACTGGAAAGAAAGCAATGTTTGGAAACAATGTGTCTTTCTCAATGAATAAGACAAGAAGAAGATTTGATGTAAATCTTTCTAAAAAACGTTTTTATATCCCAGAAGAAGACCGTTGGATTACACTAAAGGTTTCTATGAGGGCTTTAAAAAGTATCAATAAAAAAGGGATTTCTGCGGTTTTAAAAGAAGCCAGAGCAAAAGGAATGATTAAGTAATTCCATAAATTAGATAACTATGGCAAAGAAAGGCAATAGAATTCAAGTTATATTGGAATGTACAGAACACAAGGAGTCTGGTAAACCAGGTACTTCTAGGTACATTACAACTAAGAATAAAAAGAATACTCCGGATAGAATGGAAATTAAAAAATTCAATCCTATCTTAAAGAGAATGACAGTTCATAAAGAAATTAAATAAGATAAGCCATGGCAAAGAAGACCGTAGCCTCGTTACAAACGAGTTCAAAAAGATTAGCAAAAGCCATTAAAATGGTAAAGTCTCCTAAGACTGGAGCCTACACTTTTGTAGAATCAGTAATGACACCAGAATTGGTGAATGATTGGCTGAACAAAAAATAAGAAACAAACCAAAATATTTGGTTGTAAAGCCACTTTCGTAAGAAAGTGGCTTTTTTATTTTTATATCTTTGTATATAATCAAATTAGAACATGAGTTTATTTAAAAATATATTTTCTTCCCAGAAAAAAGAAACCTTGGACAAGGGTCTTGAAAAAACAAAAACAAGCTTCTTTTCTAAACTTGGAAAGGCAGTTGCTGGAAAATCTAAAGTAGATGCTGAGGTTTTAGATAATTTAGAGGAAGTTTTGGTTGCTTCGGATGTTGGGGTGAATACTACCTTAAAAATTATTGACCGTATTGAAGCACGTGTATCCAAGGACAAATATATGGGCACAGAAGAACTCAATACAATTCTTAGGGAAGAAATTGCGGGACTGCTTTCTGAAACTAATGCGGGAACAGAAACTGAGTTTACCGTTCCCACAGATAAAAAACCATATGTGATTATGGTAGTCGGGGTCAATGGTGCAGGTAAGACTACGACTATTGGGAAATTGGCGCATCAGTTTAAAAACCAAGGGTTAAAGGTAGTTTTAGGTGCTGCGGATACATTTAGGGCAGCAGCAATAGATCAATTACAAGTTTGGGCAGATAGGGTAGATGTGCCTATGGTAAAACAAAGCATGGGCAGTGACCCAGCCTCTGTGGCATTTGACACATTGGAATCTGCTATTACACAAGATGCTGATGTAGTGATTATTGATACTGCTGGCCGTTTACACAATAAGGTGAATTTAATGAACGAGTTGACCAAAATAAAACGGGTTATGGATAAAGTGGTGAATGATGCCCCACATGATGTTTTATTGATCTTGGATGGTTCTACAGGTCAGAATGCTTTTGAGCAAGCTAAACAGTTTACAAAAGCCACAGAAGTAACTTCCTTGGCAGTTACCAAATTGGATGGTACAGCAAAAGGAGGAGTAGTGATTGGTATCTCGGACCAATTCCAAATTCCTGTGAAATATATTGGAGTAGGAGAGGGCATTGAAGATTTACAAGTCTTTAATAAATATGAGTTTGTCGATTCTTTTTTTAAAGTGTAAAATTTCATCTTTTCTTTAGAAAGGATTTATTTGAAATATAATATTGTGAAAAATTATAAATGTTGCACTAAACATATATGGAAAAGTATATAGCATTTATTTTTTGTTTTATTATCACTGTTGGCTATAGTCAAATTAACCACCCAAAGGCAAGTCCGTTTTCTAGAATAGAACAAGAGGTGGGACTTTCTAAAATCACTATAAAGTATTCCAGACCAGCAGTAAGTGGACGCAAAATATTTGGAGACCAATCAAATGGACAGGAAAGTTTGGTGCCTTATGGTCGTATTTGGCGTGTTGGGGCCAATGAATCTACCAAAATAACTGTGGATTCAGATATTGAAGTAATGGGAAATATATTACCTAAAGGAGCTTATGCTCTTTATGCATTTCCACAATTGGATTCATGGGAAGTGGTTTTTCATAAAAATACAAGTCATTGGGGAGATGGGAGAAACGCTTATGATTCTAATGAAGATGTATTTAGAGTTACCGTTGTTCCTGAGAAAACAACCAGCTTTCAAGAAAATTTCCTGATTACCTTTGATGGTATTGATTATAATTCTGCCAATATGGTATGGCTTTGGGAGCACACTAAAATCACCATTCCCATTACTGTGGACACGGATGCTTTGATGCAAGAGGAGATTGCCATGCAATTAAAAGAAAACCCAACAGCCCAGACCTATTATGAAGCCGCACGTTATTTTCAGGAACAGGAAAAGGAATATCCAAGAGCTTTAGAGTATTTAAGCAAAGCCATTGAGTTGGGTGGGGATACGTATTATTTTCATCGGGTAAAATCTTTGGTAGAAGCTGCATTGGGAGATTATAAAGCAGCTATTGGTTCTGCGAAAAAGTCGTTAAAATTGGCAAATGCAGAAGATAAGGATGAGTTTGTGCGGTTGAATCAAAAGAACATCAACGCTTGGAAAGAGTTAATTGATTAAACCCTCTTAGATAAGCTTCATAGAAGAAAGATTTGCTTTATTTTTCTTAAATTACATCAATACATTTAACCAAACTACCAAGTAATGAAAATATTAAAGACCAGTTGTTTTCTTGCCTTATTGGGCCTGTTTGTACAACCTTTGTCTGCTTAAGATGAGTTTATGAACGATTGGCTTGTTCCTTTGAACAATCCAGAATTAAGAACGGCTCTTCTGCGTTAGTATTCCAGTTTAAATCAGAAATTGATGTGGTTTCCCAAACATCAGAATTTAGAGGAGGAAAATATAAGTTTTCAGATTCTGTTTCAGAAGAATTATTTGTGTTTTTAGGCTCAGGATTTAAATTCTTGGAGCAAGAAGTGTTTAGTATGAATGTTATGGTGGCTAAAAGTATGATTTGAGGTTTTATAATATTGTTTGGTAGTTGTATATCAGTTATTTGACTTCAATTTAGATGTAAAGGTTTAACGCTGGATATGGAAAAATAGTTTTTAAAATAAGCTTCTTCATATATCAAATTGTATTTTTGCACCTCATTTTCTGATTCATGCGAACAAAATCACTTAAAAAGAACAAAATCAATGTAGTTACTTTAGGTTGCTCAAAGAATGTGTACGATTCCGAAGTACTCATGGGGCAGTTAAAAGCCAATAAAAAAGAGGTGGTGCATGAGGGTGAAGGCAATGTGGTGGTAATCAATACTTGTGGCTTTATAGACAACGCCAAGGAAGAAAGTGTAAATACCATTTTGGAGTATGTAAAGAAAAAAGAGGCAGGAGAAGTGGACAAAGTTTTTGTCACTGGATGCCTAAGTGAACGTTATAAACCAGATTTGCAGAAGGAAATCCCTAATGTGGATGAGTATTTTGGCACCAGTGAGCTTCCCAATTTATTAAAAGCATTGGGAGCGGATTATAAGCATGAACTGATAGGGGAGCGCTTAACGACCACACCAAAGAATTATGCCTATTTAAAGATTGCGGAAGGTTGCGACAGACCTTGTTCTTTTTGTGCGATTCCCTTGATGCGTGGTAAGCATAAAAGCAAGCCGATTAAAGATTTGGTCATTGAAGCAAAAAAGCTGGCAGCAAAAGGAGTTAAAGAGCTGATTTTGATAGCACAGGACCTTACTTATTATGGACTGGATCTGTATAAAAAACGAAATTTAGCTGAATTGCTGCAAGAATTGGTAAAAGTAGAGGGAGTTGAATGGATTCGTTTGCACTATGCTTTTCCAACAGGTTTTCCTTTGGATGTGTTACAGGTAATGAAGGACGAACCAAAGATTTGCAATTATTTGGATATTCCATTGCAGCATATATCTGATTCTATTTTAAAGAGCATGCGCAGGGGAACTACAAAGACCAAGACAACACAATTATTAAAGGATTTTAGGGTAGCAGTTCCTAATATGACCATACGTACCACTTTAATTGTGGGTTATCCAGGTGAGACCCAAGAAGATTTTGATACCCTAAAAAAATGGGTAGAAGAAATGCGTTTTGAACGTTTGGGTTGTTTTACCTATAGCCATGAGGAGAATACGCACGCTTATAGTTTGGAAGATGATGTTCCAGAGGAAGTAAAGCAAGAACGAGCCAATGAAATCATGGAATTACAGTCACAGATTTCTTGGGAGTTGAATCAAGAAAAAATAGGCAAGACTTTTAAATGTGTTATTGACCGTAAAGAGGGTAATTATTATGTTGCTCGTACTGAATTTGATTCTCCAGATGTTGATAATGAAGTTTTAATAGATGCTACTACGCAGTATATAAAAACCGGAATATTTGTTGATGTAAAAATTACAGAGGCTGCTGACTTTGATTTATATGGGGAATTAATATCGTAATGTCATCCTGAGCGGAGTCGAAGGGTTGATTTGTATGGTATTCTTGTAAATTAACGCTATTCTTCTTTAGCATAATATACTTCAAAACTAGATAGCGCAGGAACGTTATTGGTTTTCATTATTTTCAATTTTATTTGATTTGTGGTGATTTTTTCAGTTTGTAACAGTCGTTTATATCCAATAGTAGTTTCTTTGGCTATAGTTTTCCATTCATTGTTTATGTTGGCTAAAATTTCAAATCCCTGAATCCTTTGCCCAAATTTAATAGGTTCTTGTAGCATCAATCTATTAAAAGTAACAGGCTTCTCTGTTTCTATGACCAGTTCCGCCGAAACCATATTGTCATCAGTTGCCCAATAAGTATTTGGGTTTTCATCCAGTAGGTTGTTGGGAGAAAAATAATCATCATCCAATCTGTAATTGGAAGCATTTATACTGGCCTCTTTAATTAAATTGGTTTCAAATGTATGGTCAATAATTTGTTTGAACCCTTTTAGGTTGTTAATATCAGTATCATATAGTAAACCTTCTTTGTTTGGAGGAAGATTCACTAAAAGAACACCATTTCTACCTACAGATTTATAATAGATATCCACCAATTCTTTTGGGGATTTTACTAAACTGTCTTGAGTTTCATGATAAAACCATCCTGGTCTTATGGAAACATCACATTGCCCAATGAGCCAAGCATTTCCATTGGACTCCCCTATATTCAAATAATCGGACATGGAACCTCCAATGGTTAATTTATCAGCGTTGATGGTGGACCAAAATGTTTGCCCAGCATGTCCATGTTCATTGCCTACCCATCTGATATTGGGCCCTGCATCGGAAAAAATTAAAATATTGGGTTGTAGTTCTTTTACAAGGGCAAAGGTGTTTTTCCAATCGTAATACGTTTCTCTATCTATTTTTCGTTCTTCATTGGCACCGCCATAAAAACCGTCACCACCGTTGGCACCATCAAACCAGATTTCATTAATTTCTCCATAGTTGGTCAGTAATTCTTTTAATTGGTTTCGGTAGTAGGTAATATATTCTGGTGTGCCATACTCTGCATGGTTTCTGTCCCATGGAGATAAGTATAAGCCAACCTTTAGCCCATGCTTATGACAGGCATCTACAAATTCCTTGACCACATCCCCTTCACCATTTTTATAGGGACTGTTTTTAACACTGTGCTCTGTGAATTTGCTTGGCCAAAGACAAAAGCCATCATGGTGTTTAGCTGTTAGTATCAGTTCTTTCATGCCGCCGGCTTTTGCGGTCAATACCCATTGTTCTGCATCCAGTTTTGTAGGATTGAAAATTTCAGGACTTTCATCTCCATAACCCCATTCCTTATCGGTATAAGTATTTACTGTAAAATGAATAAACCCTACCATTTCCATTTTTTGATAGGCCAATTGTTGAGGCGATGGTAGTACGGTATTGGGTTGAATGTCGGTTATTTTTTCAGTTTTACAACTGGCAAGTAATAAAAGAAATACGAAAAGAAAGAGTATAAGTTTGTTCATATTAGTTTGACTGTTTAATGTAAGCTTCAGCATAACGTTTGCCCATAGTTCTAAATCCTTTCGTATTAAAATGAACCTCATCTCCTTTGTCCTTTAAATCTGATAATGAGATTACACTAGTATTCTCATCGGTAGATGGAAATTCATTAATGATTTTATTGATGGCTCCCCATTCTTCTTGAGTTTCAGAATAAGCACCCAATTCTCCTAAAATTATTGGGAGAGAATCATTGCCGATCGTAGTTCTAAAAGTATAAAACAAAGAAGATAGTTTGTCTTTGTACAGCGGAATGTCATGAGCATTAGCATCGCTCTCTCCTTGGTGCCATAAAATGCCTTTAATGGTGCCGTATTTTTCACCTATGGCTACTTTCTCCTTAAAGTTGGTTAGCAATTGTACATCCCTATAAATAGAGTCGTTTACCCATTGTGTAACAGAGCTACCGCCTACAGCTGTTGGTAAAATCAATAGCGAGACACTATCGGGAACATGCTCCAGAAGAGTTTTTCCAAAAGAATGTCCACAATCTAACCCTGCTAAATTGGGTTCGTAAAAGTGAAGGGGTTCTTTGGCGAGGATTAATTTGTTTTTGGAATTTATGGACAAAATTCTTGGATTTGGTATGGTGTCCTGTGGAGCTACTATACCACGCCCAGCCATATTGGATTGGCCAGCCATGATAAAAACCCATACATTTTCTTTATTGGGGATGTTTTCTGCCATTTCATGTAATTTTGGAAAGTTTGCTTTATTATCATTTTTTGTATTTCCACAAGAAATTAAAAACACAAGTGCAAGTGCTGGCAATATGCTTTTCATAGTTGTTCTTTAAAATTATTTACCATTGGTTTGTTATTTGTTTTCGAGTTCAAAATTATAAAGTTCCCGTCCTAATTGTGCTAAGAACGGAAGCTCAATTTCTTTAAACTCATAAATATTGTCATTAAAGATACCATTTTTGTTGACCAATAATGTAGCTGTTAAAATAAATTCCACATTATTTTTGGAATCTATGATATAGGCACAATCCGTTGTGGTACCATAGGCAAAGCCTACTTTGTTGTAGATTTTCACATGTTCTGGAATATTCTCTTTAGAATCCCCATAGATGAAGAATTTACCATAACTGTCATAATACGTTTCAGGATTGTACCCCGTATCTTTGGGTAAGTTGGACATGGCGCTCAATAAAAACTCTCGTTGTATTTCACTTAGTTGAAATTGTTCATTTTCCTCAAATTGTTCAGGAAAAATAATTCGCTTTAAAACATTATGCTGGGCATCAATGGGGTAGTGGTTTTTAAGGCTCATGTTAAAAGGCTCATTATGCAATACATCTTCTTCTATAAAA
>Ga0256845_1001666_pt1 | contig 17384 bp, 18 predicted proteins | sample RiftiametaG_FD_189101 | JGI IMG/M metagenome (GOLD analysis project Ga0256845, IMG submission 189101) | Tube worm associated microbial communities from hydrothermal vent at the East Pacific Rise, Pacific Ocean - Riftia | ecosystem: Host-associated > Annelida > Integument > Unclassified ...
TTCCTGCCCCGGCGATGAAGCCAAGCAATAAACACAGAAAGAAGAAACCTTCGATCCAGGATGTGCTTTGCTTTTGTTCTTTGGCAAACATTGCCGACAGATTACTACTCCTCTGAAAAAGTGGAAGTATATTATTGAACACGCTATATGAAAATGAAATGAATCCTTCTTCTCCCTAAATAGCATAGCATCTATTCATCACAACCATCTGAGGAGCACGAAGCTATCTACAATGCCATGGCCGCCGGGCAGGTGGATGAGGCCGTTCGGACGATCACGGAGCACTTGTCCAATTCCCGAAAATATTTAGAACAGATGCAGAAGTAGCCTAGCCCGCCCATTGCCCAGTGGATGTCTTGGAGGCAGCCATGGGTATCGTCTGGAGGGGTGATGCCAAAGAGTTGTTTGAACTGTTCATTCCAAGCCTCTGGCACATCGGCGACATTGATTTCACCGTTGAGCATTTGCCGTTCCAGTCCGAATCGAAGTGGAATGTGGAGGTCGTAGGTCGCTTCGTCTGATTCGACTCGGATGAATGATTTGTCAGCTCGATTGATTGAAATGAGGAAAGTATCCAAGTCGATGCTGGCGAGTTGCGGGAAGATCGTCTGGGCGCGCGGTAGCCATTTTGTCCAGAAGGCGCGGGAGCGGCCGACATGGTTTTCCCAGAGTCGAGATTGGGATTCGTGAATGCCGAGCGAGCTGGAGTCGCCGACCGGGAGTCCGTGTTGATCGCGAGGGAACCCTTGGTCGCGCGGTCGAACTGGTGTCTGAATTCACGCAGGTTGGCGGCTTGGATGACGGAATCATCTCCATCTTCATTTTCGGCGGCTTCGAGGGCGTCTCGAAATGGGGCGCAGGTGGTGGAGGCTGAGGGGGAGATGAAATATCAGACGCATGATCTGGGATCGTGGCTGGAGTCGTCTACTCATCAATTGGCGAGTAAGTTATCTGAAGAGGTGATCCGATGAGTTGGGAGAATTTTCTGTAGCTGCTTGAGGTTCTGTTTGATCTTAAGTCGATGCTTGTGTGCGGTGTTGCGATGGGTGTGCTAAAATAATTTGCACATCATCCCATCATGGTTAAAGTTGTCCTGCTATGGGAAGAATTAGTCAACCTCTCTCTCAATTTGATGGAGTCAGGCATCGTCCCCGATGGTGTTGGTGGATAGGGGTGTGTGCTGTGAGCCTTCTGATGGGAAATCTCTCCGTTTTGGCGCAGTCGCAGCCAAAGTTCGCGACGTTGATTAAGCCTCATTCTCTTCCTTCCTCATTGATGAAGGAGCCTCAGGAATCGGGACGGCCTGAGATTGATGTGGTGATCCCAGCCGAGCTTGAATCCTCGCCGTTGTTGGGGTTCGCCGGTGAGTTGAATCACGCTGTCAGGAATGCGGATGCGTCTCGGTTGGAGCAATTGCTTGAAGCGGGAGTCTCAATCGAGAACTGGGAGGGCACCGGGGATGATGGGGTTGTGGCTTACTGCATTCGAGAAGGACGATATGAACTCGGGTTGGTGTTGTTAAGTTTTGGTGTTGATCCTAATCGGTGTGGTTACGAAGGAGGATCTCCTTTGCAGATGGCCATTGCGATGCGTGACGCAAAGATGGTTAATGCATTGTTAGTGGCTGGGGCTGATCCAAACCTGAAATTTCATCGTCTGATTTCGGATGCTTTTCTATCGATCACCGAGAAGGAGTCGATGCAGTGGTTTTTGAAGAGAGAGCGAAGGCTCAGCCCATTGATGATGGCGGCGAATAACGGAGATCTGAAGGTGATCAAAGCTTTGCTTGATCACGGTGCGGAGCGATACATTCGGTCGGGGCGGTATCGGCTCTATCCCCTTAATTTTGCATCGCGACGCAGTGACGTCAAAGCGATGCAGGTGATGTTGGGCAAGGATCCTGAAAAGGAGCCTTTCCACCTTGTGCTTGATCTTTCAGAGCAGCGGTTGCGGCTGTATGATGCTAGGCAGAAAGTGATTTTTAGCTCCCGCGTTTCCACTGGGAAAGCGGGATACCGGACACCGGTGGGAGAGTATGTGATCACGGACAAGCACCGCAGCCATCGGTCGACTATCTATAACGTCAAAATGCGCTATTTTCAGCGCTTGAGCAGTGGTGCGATAGGTTTTCACTCAGGATATGTGCCTGGCTATCCCGCATCTCATGGCTGCATTCGCATGCCATATCAATCGGCGAAAGAGTTATTCAGCACCACGCCGGCAGGCACCCGGGTCGTGATCCAGGATTGATCCGGGCTTTGGTGGATGGTGTGATTTTATTACATCGGTGATGGTTACCTCGGTGGCGGGATGGCCCGATCTTTTTTTACTGTGCTCCACGAGGCTAAAAACTGCATGACGCAGATGACGGCCATGGCGGCGATGATCTGTGTTTTGGGTTGGCTGAAACTGGTGAATCCTTCGTATTGGTAAATGCGGATCAGGGCGGAAATGACGCCCAGCATGGCGAGGATCAAGCCGCCGTAGAGACCGTGCCGGAAATGTTCCCGAGAAAAGCCAACACAGATGAGCATGGCTCCGCCAAAAAAGACAGGCATCAGCATCCCCGTGGGATGTCCTGTCGACTCAAGGCTATCCCATTTGATAAATCCTGTCATCCCGAGAACGATAAGGCAGAGGGCGTAGAAAACGGTGAGGAACATGGTGTCGATTATTATCAGAATCTCTTCGGATGCAAGAGTTGATTAGGTGTCTGTTCGTGCTTATAGTTCGCTCATGCGAGGGAAGAAAATTCAACAACAGGGACGGAAAAATTGGTTGATCAGGGGCTTGATCCGTCTGCTGGCTGGCGTGCTGGTTCTCATTATAGCCCTCGTCGTGGCGGTGAACTATTTCATCAACGAGGACTACTTGGTTGAGCAGCTTGAGGGTTCGATCAGTAGTGAGGTTTCGATTGAGGAGGTGGAGTTGTCGATTTTCAGCTCGCCTACCCGATTGACGCTCAAGAACGTCCGGTTGACGGCCAAAGAGGGTGATGAACGGGCAAGGGGTGCCGAGGTGAAGGTTGATCATGTGGAGCTGAGTGTGAATCTTTGGAAGTTGCTCAGTAAGCGGATTGAGGTGGCTAGCATGACGGTGTATGGAGCCTCGGTGAGAGGCACGGTTTATGAGGAGGGGGGGAGTTCGTTGGAGGCGTTGTTTGAGTCGCCTGATCAAAAGAAAAAACAGCGCCGTAAAAACAAAAACTTGGAGCGGCCTCAATCTCAGCGTATGCACGATCAGGATAAAAACGAGGGTGGGGGATTTAATGTGTTTGATCACGATGACTTCATTGCCTCGCTCGGAGGATTTCATCTGAAAAATGCGAGTGCTGATATCACGATTGAGAAATCAGGCCTGAGAATTCAGTGCCGTGATTTTAATTTGTCCTTAGATGCGCTGGAGATTGATCCTAAGCGTTTGCAGGATACGGATTCCGTGAAAATGACCATTTCGTTCAAGTCGCAGTTCGATTCCACCGAAGGTTGGCACTACGGAGATTTGAATGTCCAGGGTGCGGCTGCCTCTCGCCTCTTTAACGCGCAAACTGGTGATCTGGAGCCTGATGTGGAAGGTTCCTTTGATCTCGGTGATGACTCATGGCTTAATACTCGGATTCCCATCATTACGGAAGCGTGGGGGAAACTCGATAAGCTGGAAAAAATCGGAGTGCGTATCGCGCCCTTACCTGAACGCGCTACCTTCGGTCGCAGCCAATCCGTGGCGGCGCATTATCATCTGGGGAAAGTTACCGTGCGCGAGTCTTTGTCGATCTGGGTGGATGACTGGGAGGTGGCTATTCTTGAGAGTTCATGGTTGCAGACGGAGACGGATCAACATGTGATTCACGCTGAGCTGTTAGCTTCGAAAAATGCGAGCGCCAAATTTTACGGCCTCATTGCCGCGGCTATTGATTTTTTGCCCCGAGATATCCGGGATGTGATTGCCCGAGATATGAAGAAAAACCTATTCCGTGATGATCGATTTCTGGTGAAGGTGAAATCGAAGGGTGAGTTATCACACCCCAAAATCCGACTCGTCGATGGTATCCCTGACTTTGGCAAAGCCGCTGAAAAGGCAGGCAAAGACCTGCTGCTCGAAAAGGCCGGAGGGCTGCTGGATGGATTGTTTGGGAGGTAAAGGTGAGTTATCGCCGCAGTTCATGAAAACTATCGGCGACTAAGGGCCGCGGCTATGACGGTCTTCCATCGGCCCTTTGGTGAAATCTCCCAGCAGATTTCCGATGCGTGAGGCATCTGAGTCATCGGCTAAGAGAAGATGGGCGAGGAAGTTCAAGGAGAGTCAGGAGTCAGGAGTCGGGGGGCAGGAGATAGGGGCATCTGGCGACAGTTCACCGTCTACCGCTTACTTCCTACCGTCCACCGTCTCCTGCCATTGGTTGATTCTTCCGGAGAGGAATTGGATCCAGCTGGGGTGGTCGTTCATGCAGGGCACGAGGCTGAGGGATTGGCCGCCGGTGGAGGTGAATTCTTCTACTCCGCGCATGCCGATTTCTTCGAGAGTCTCTAGGCAATCGGTGACAAAGGAGGGGCAGATGACTTTGATTTTTTTAATACCTTCTTTTCCGAACCGTTGCAGCTCGAAGTCGGTGTAGGGTCCCAGCCATGGAGCTTTGAGGAGTCGGGACTGGAAGGAGATGGCGATTTTTTCCTCAGGGATGCCTGATTTTTTAAGGAAGGCTTTGGTGGTGGCGAGGCACTGGTGACGGTAGCAGGTGGCGTGACAGGGGTGGGGTGTGTCACAGCAATCTTTCCTTACTAGGCAATGCGCATGCGAGGGGTCTGAGAGCTGGACGTGTCGCTCGGGGATGCCGTGGTAGCTGAAGAGCAGGAGGTCATCGTCTTCCTCAAGGTGAGGGGTGGCGCTATCGACAAGGGCCTGGATGTAATCGTCATCTTGATAGAACGGCTGCAGGATGGAGGTGCGCATGCTGGGCGCGTGGGTGTTGATCTCCTCCATGGCTTTAACCACCGCCGTTTCATAGCTCGACATCGCGTAGTGCGGGTAGAGGGGCATGATAAAGAGATCGGTGATGCCCTGGGCGATGATCTCGGCCATGACGTCGGCGGTGGAGGGGATGCCGTAGCGCATGGCGAGAAAGACGGGCATATCCACCTGCTGGGAAACGAGTTCGTGTTGCTCTTTGCTGATCACCACCAGCGGCGAGCCTTGATCGGTCCAGACTTTTTCGTAAGCTTCTGCGGATTCAGCTGGGCGTTTGGGTAAAATGAACAGCTTGAGAATGAGTTTGCGTTTCCATGCTGGCATATCGAGCACGCGCTCATCGCTGAGAAATTCATCGAGATAGCTACGGACATCAGAAACGCTGGTGCTGTTGGGAGAGCCTAGATTGAGAAGGAGTGTTGCGGCTTTGGACATGGGTAAGAAGTGGAAAATGAAAAATGAAGGAATAAAAAATGGGGACTCTTCTAAAGGCGCGGCATCATAGCTGTAATTTAATAATTGTCCACCGTTGTTGCTTTTTACATGGGGACTTTGATAAATTGGTATTTGAAACTTAGGGTTTGGAGTTTATAGCATGCAGCTATGTATAAGATCGCCCTTAGCTCACTTTTTGTTTTTTGTTTTCTGCCCGCTTGTGGCTCATCTCCCAAAGATGTTGAAGTTGAACCGACGGTGCAGAATCTACGGCTCGCCGGACGCGTTCAGAGGGTGAACCTCTCTTCAGGCTTTGTGCTGATTCGTCGATACGGTGGCTGGCATGTGGGGGAGGACGAAATCGTTGAATCGCGGGGCGAGGGGCGAACTGCTAATTTGCAACCCAGCGGAGAGAGGCTTGGCGAACACATCGCCGCCGATGTTCGTTCCGGTGAGATTGAGGTGGGCGATGCTGTATATATTCGCAAATTATTGATATCTAATGAGGCTGAATCATCAGAAAAAGTTAAAGAATCGACATCTATTGAAAATTAATGAGAAGTGGCTCGAATCGCCTAAAATTAGGGGTTTTATGTTAAAAAAAACAGGTTTTCCAGCGTTAGATTTCAAGTTATTTTAAAATTAAACCTTGTGATACCTTAATAATTTAGGTATTCCTGACTTCGCAACAGTGTTCACATTGGTCGAAACTAAACAACTAATGTATACAAATAAATATGAAAACTAGTCCCTCCAACACTAGCCTGATCGATACCGATCGTCTCGCAGACTTCGTTCTGTTTACGCAGCGCTCCTGCATTCTTAACCTCTCCAGCAAGCTTCACCGCGGAAATGTTTCATTTCCTCAGTTTTTCCTGCTGGCCTATCTTTCCAGCGAGGAATATCTGACGATGTCAGACATCGCGAAGAAGATGGGGCATTCCACCGCTGCCGCAACTGGCTTGGTGGATCGTCTAGAGAAGTTAAATTATGTTGAACGCGTGCATGCAGCCGAAGATCGCCGCAAGATTATGGTCCGTATCACCAGTAAGGGAACCGAGCTCGTTGCGCGTATGCGTGGTGAGATTGCTTCAAACCTCGCAGACGTCATGTCAGAGATGGATGAAGATGAACTCGATATGGTCTCCCATGCTAATCGTGCTATCGCAGGCCGATCACTATAAAATAAAAATACCAGTTCCAGTCCGAAGTTCCTCCAAGAGCTTCTGGGCTTGGCATTCCAGGGCGTTTGCGTTACGGTTTAAAGCCGATGACGCAAGCGCCTTGTTCTTTTAACCCAGCTTTTTATTCTCCTCAGGATTTTTTGGAAAAAATCAATGACCTGTCCGAAGTGAGGGCTGGTTTTGTGGGGCGGGTCTCGGGTGTCTCCGTGGATACTGATCGGGAGGCCACCGTGGAAAGACTCAAGCCGGTTCATGAATCTGCGGTGCAAGCATTGGGGTTTGAGTGGTCACAGCTGCATCGGGCTGAGCAAGTGCACGGCGTGGACATTGCCGTGGTGGGGGGATCGGACCCGTCTCAAACGTGGTCGGGTGTGGATGGTCTAGTGACGGCGGATCCCGGAGTGATGCTCGGTATTTATGTGGCCGACTGCGGGGCTGTGTATATCGTTGATCCCGTGCAGGGGGGCTTGGCATTACTGCATTCGGGAAAAAAAGGAACTGAGGGCAATATCACGGGTAGGGCGATCTCTCTCATGGTGGAGAAATTTGGCAGTCGGCCAGAGGATATGTTGGTGGCGCTCGCCCCCTGTATTCGGCCACCCGCCTACGAGGTGGATTTTGCCGCAGAGATCAAACGGCAGGTCGTTGGGGCTGGTGTGCCGGAGTTGCAGTATGTGGATTTTGGAATTTGCGCCACTTCAGATTTAGGAGCCTACTACAGTTACCGAGTGGAAAAAGGATGCACGGGGAGGATGCTGGCTTTGCTGGGGCGGCGGGCGTAAGGTTGGATCGTTTAGCTGCGTAGAAGGTGTTATGGCAGTTATTAAATTTTCAGTTACGTTTGTTAGGTCTGCCTTGGTCTTGGCTGTTGTGGCGGGCTCCATTGCTGGCGTAACCTTTTGGGCTTTGAAAAATGACAGGCTTCCGATTTCTCGCTCGGAGGCACCTGATACCTTGGGTGGCCGTATCGCGGAGGCTGCGATGTGGCAGATTGATCAAACGACGAGTTATGATCCCGCCTACGTGAAGCTTGATTATCCGATGGGTGATCTACCTATTGAAACGGGAGTCTGCACGGATGTTGCCATCCGTGCGCTACGCAGGGCTGCGGATTTTGATCTTCAACAACGGGTGCACGAGGATATGAAATCCCACTTTTCCAGTTACCCCACGATTTGGGGGTTGAAAGGACCTGATAAAAACATCGACCACCGGAGGGTTCCTAACTTACGAGTCTATTTTGAACGTGCCGGCTATGCGTTAACCGTGACGAATGACCCCAAAGACTATCAGGCGGGAGATATCGTCACCTGTAAGTTGCCTCACGGGCGAGATCACATCATGGTGGTGAGTTATCAAAAAACCTGGAAAGGTGTGCCGCTAACGATCCATAACGCAGGTGGGGGTGCAGGGCAGAATGATTGTCTGTTCAGTTACAAGCTTACCGGGCATTATCGGTTGCGATGATTGGTGAACCTACGGGTGATGGTATTTGAAGCCTGAAGGGCAGGCCTAGACACGGGAAGTTTAACGTTTTTGATAGCGCGTATCCACGAAGTTAGATCGCCCACTTTGGGGGGGAGGCTCTTCAACCTTAACAAGACCCAGGGCGCTGCCCAGGGCTTCGCTAGGTCGTCCCGTTGGGACTAAGAAATGCGGCGACCTTATCCAGCGACATCACAAAATGATCCGCTTCGGCGCGGACTTTTTCGCGGTCGGCGTAGCGGCCGAAGCCGATGAAGGTGTCGACTTCACTACGGGTTTCGAGATCGGAGATGCCATCGCCTACCATCACGACTTGGCTGGGGCTGAGTTCGGCTTTGAGTTGGGCGATGATTTCGGGTTTGCCGCCGTTGCGGGTGGGTGGTGCCGAGTGATCGTAGCCGGCGTAGCTGCCGTCTGGGTTGAACTTGAGCGGCACGGCATCGATGCGTTCGATCCCGAGGTGTTTGGCCAGCGGTTCGATGACCTGGGTGAAACCGCCTGAGACGATGGTGATCGTCCATCCCGACTGGCGGAGTTTTTCCAGAGTTTCGATGGCGGTGGGCTCGATTTGCTCAATGTAGAGCTGTCCGACTTGTTCGCAGAATTCTTGAGTGGGCTGAATGATGTCGAGTCGACGGGCGAAGATCTCATTGATCGCGACTTCGCCGTTCATCGCCGCGGTGGTGAGGTTTTCTATTTCGGTGAATGTTTCGGGGCCACGCAGGCGCGCCAATTCATCGATGCCCTCGATTTTTGAGAGGGTGGAGTCGCAGTCAAAAACGATGAGTTTCATGGATTACTTTTTGTAAACTTCGTCGGGGTCGAAGGTGAGATCGGTTTCTGTGAATTTCAGCGCGGCGGGGTCAGTGCCTTGGCTGAGATCAACGGCGCGGTAGAAGCAGGTGCTGCGGCCGGTGTGGCAGGCGCCGGCTCCTATTTGCTCGACGTAGAGGATGAGGGCGTCCTGATCGCAGTCGGTGCGGATTTCTGAGATTTTCTGGACGTGGCCGGAAGTGGCGCCTTTGTGCCAGATTTCCTGACGGCTGCGCGAGTAGTAAACAGCTTCGCCGAGCTCGAGAGTCATTTTCAGCGACTCGGCATTCATGTAAGCGAGCATGAGCGGTTCCTTGGTGGTGGAGTCCATGGCGAGGGCCGGGATGAGGCCGTCGGCATCAAACTTGGGTGCAAAAACGGGTTTTTCCTCGAGGGCTTTTTTGTCTTCACGAGGACCGAACGTAATGGTGGTGGAAGGTGTTCCCATGCGGATGGGTGTATCATTTTTTTTGGTTCTGTCGAGTCTGAGTGCTTCTAATTTGTCATTCGGGGGAAAATTCCGGTGAAAGAATTCGACAAATGGGTATAATGGGGCGAGTCTGCCCCATGCTGTTTATAGGCAGCTAAACTTAGTTTTATGAAGAGACAATCACTTTTAAAGATCGTAGCCAGTGGGCTGCTGATGACATTAACCAGTGTTTCCTGCGTGGGGGCAAAGACGGATTTTAACGAAGTGGGCAAGCAGATGGTGATCATGCTGCGCAACAGCCACTACGAGCGTTTTGCCTTTGATGAAGATCTTGGGAAGAGGTTTTTTAATTCCTATTTTAAACAGCTTGACCCCAGTAAGCAGTATTTTCTGGCATCGGATGTGGATACGTTCCGCAAAAAATACGGCAGCAATATGCACCAGCTCCTGCTTGAAGGCCAGTCAATGGCACCTGCGAAGGAGATTTATGACCTTTATCAAAAGCGTGCGAATGAACGGATCCAGTATGCGCAGAAATTACTCAGTGAAAAATCCGAGTTTTCTTTCGATAGCGATCGCGCGGTGATGTTGAGCCGGAAAGAGGCGGAGTGGGTCGTCAATGAGGCTGAAGCGAAACAGCTCTGGCATGATCAAGTTGAGCAGGCGTTGTTGAGTGAGACTTTGCGCCGTGAGAATATTGCAAAATTAGCAAAAAAGCAGGGCAAAGAGAATCCGTTGAATGGCAAGGAGGCCCCGGCAAAGGTGATTTCATTGCGCTTTGAGCGCATCCTCCATGGCATCAATGATGTGACGGATGAGGATATTGCGGATCGGTTTTTTTCCGCTGTATCCAAAAGCTACGACCCCCACACTGATTATTTTAGTAAATCCCAGATGGAGCGTTTTATGTCGGGGATGCAAAATTCACTGGTTGGTATCGGGGCCTTGCTTCAAGCGGAGGACGATGGTGCCACGAAGATCACAGGCATTGTGGTAGGTGGTCCCGCAGATAAAGGAGGTGAGCTGAAGCTCAACGACCGTATTGTTGGCGTGGACACTCTGAATACGGGAACGAATGAAGCGATGGAAGATATCATGTTTGCAAAGCTTGATCACGTGGTGGATATCATTCGCGGTAAAGAGGGCACCGAGGTGCGATTGAAGGTTGAGCCTGCTGATGGTGTGGGTGAGATTAAATTCATTGTCATCAAGCGTAGCAAGGTGGAGCTCACCGAGGAGTTGGCCAAGGCCGAGGTGATTGAGATGGCGAGTCCCGAAGGTGTAAAGCGGCGTTTGGGCTGGATTTCCCTGCCTGCGTTTTATGCCGACTTCAAGGACTGGAAGACGAGGTGCTCGATCGATATTGAAAAGCTTTTGGTCCGACTGAATGAAGAAAAGGTCGAGGGCATTATTCTTGATCTGCGCGGCAACGGTGGCGGTTCACTGGAGGAGGTTCGTCGGATGACGGGGTTCTTCACTGGGCGCGGTCCGGTGGTGCAGGTGAAAAACACTCAGGGGCGTATCGAGGTGAAGGATTCATCGCATCTTAAGCCTATTTACTCGGGGCCGATGGTTGTGTTAATCGATAAAACTAGCGCTTCCGCCAGCGAAATTTTGGCCGGAGCCTTGCAGGACTATAATCGGGCCATTGTGGTGGGGGATACCTCCACATTTGGAAAAGGCACGGTGCAGCAGCCGATGGAGATTCGCCGGATGATGCCATTCATGGCGGATGCCCGCCGGGCTGGAGTTTTAAAGCCGACGATCCAGAAGTTCTATCGTGTCGCAGGCAGCACGACGCAGCTCAAAGGTGTGGAGTCCGACATCGTTTTGCCATCGTTGATGGATGCGTTTGAGATCGGGGAGCAATACCTGGATCACGCTATGGAGCATGATAACATCCGCAGGGCTCCAGGGTTCCGTGAATTGAACCGAGGCAACCTCTTTTTGTCGGCCTTGAAGGAGAAGAGTGATGCTCGCGTTGCCGCTTCTCAGGATTTTAAATATATTGAGGCCGATGCCCAACGGATGGTCAAGCGCCGCAAGACAAATGTCCTGTCGCTGAATAAAGGCGTGCGTGAAAAGGAAATGTTGACCGCTGAAGAGCGTAACAATTCCCGGAATGACGAGCGTAGAACACGCTTCGCGGAAATGGCCCAAAAGGATGAAGATAACTTCCGATTTTTCCGCTTGAATCTGGATGATTTAAAAAACAATGAACTCGTTGAGGTGGATCGCGATAAGGATAAAGACAACTACATGCATATGGCGAAGGATGGTGTGGCTGATCTCGATGATACGCCGGAGTGGCCCAGTGGACTGGACCCCGTCAAGCGTGAGGCGATTCATATTCTCTCCGATCTCGTTGAATCCACCGAGCGTGCTCGGATGGCAGGGGCACTTCAGGATAACAATGGGTAGTTATACCGCTCACTTTGCGTGGGTTTGATCATAAGGATGAGCACTAGTATTCCGAGTAATTTAGCCGCGACTCAAGAGCGTGTGGCGATGGCTGCGGCCCGATCTGGGCGTGGTGCCGACGATTGCGAGTTGTTGGTCGTTTCCAAGACCTGGCCTGCTGAGAAAGTTGCCGAGGTGGTGGCGGCTGGTCATCACTCCTTTGGCGAAAATAAAGTGCAGGAAGCTGAGGGGAAAATCCCGCAGTTGACTGAGCTTTCAGAGTTGGCCTCTGACCTGCGCTGGCATCTGATCGGTCACCTGCAGCGCAATAAAGTGCGCAAAGCGCTGCCACTTTTTGGCACTTTGCACGGGATTGATTCATTGAAGCTGGCGCGCTACACTTCGAACATCGCAGTGGAGTTGGGTTTGAAGCCTGACATTTACCTGCAGGTGAATCTGGCGGTCGAGGGGAGTAAAGATGGTTTTTCTCCGGATGACCTGCGCGCGGATCTCGATACCTTGTTGTCGTTTGAAGGAGTGAATGTGCTCGGTCTGATGTGTATTCCTCCTGCCGCGGCTACTCCCGAAGATGCGCGGCCATGGTTTGTGCTGTTACGTGAGCTTCGGGATGAGCTTGAGACTCAGAGTGGACGATCCTTACCCGGTCTCAGCATGGGCATGAGTGGAGATTTTGAAGTCGCGATCGAGGAGGGCTCAACCATTGTTCGCGTTGGCTCCGCCATCTTCGGATCTAGGAATTATAACAAGCTTAACCATTAACCCGTTAAACCATGTCTGCCATTTCCCTTATCCAGCATACCATCATCGGTGATGAACTAGCCCTCGCTTGGAGCGATGGGCAGGAAAATTTTATTAACTTAAAGGCGCTGCGTAAAGCGTGCCCCTGTGCTAATTGTCAGGGAGAGCCCGATGCGATGGGCCGCGTGTTCAAGCCGAATGTGATTCACATCGCGCGCAGTTTTCAGGCGCGCAGCATACAGCAGGTTGGAGGCTACGCCCTCCAGATTACTTGGGTTGATGGCCATAGCTCGGGTATTTACACTTTTGATCTGTTACGTAGTTTGGGGTGAAATGAGGATTTTCCTCGCATCTGTGGGTGAGATTACGTATCGATTTCTTTCGTGGAAGACGCTGACTACAAAGTAAGGCTCGATATTTTCGAGGGACCTCTGGATTTACTCCTCTATCTCATTAAAAAAGATGAGTTGGATATCCAGAGCATTTCGATCGAGCGGATTACCAAGCAGTATCTTGATTACATAGATACCTTCAAAATGCTCAATATTGATTTGGCCTCCGAGTTCATCGTAATGGCGGCCAATTTGATGTATATCAAGAGTAGGACGCTGCTGCCAAAGGCCGAGCAGCCGCCGGAGGAGGATGTGGAGGAGGATGATCCTCGCTGGGAGCTGATCCGTCAGCTCATCGAATATAAAAAATTCAAAGATGCCGCAGGCTTTTTGTCACGGAAGGAGACCGAGCAGGAAGATTATTTTGCCCATGTTCCCGAGAAGGCGGCCCCCCTTCCCGAGGGCGAAATCGAGCCGTTGCCGGATGTTAATATTTTCGATCTGATCCGCGCATTTCAGAATGTGCTGAAGCGGTTTGAGGAATCGACCGATCTCGGTGAGATTGTGGACGAACGCTACACAGTGTCCGATAAAATCGAATTTCTCCTCGGGGCGTTGAAGCCGGGTATGAGGTTGGATTTTCTTTCTTTGTTTGAGAGTTCAACCTCGAAGACTGAAGTGATCGTTACCTTTATGGCATTGCTGGAGCTGATGAAGATGAATCAGTTTCGTATTCAGCAGGATAAACTTATGGGTAAAATCGAGGTGATCCGGAAGGATCTGACTTGATGATTTTGAAACTACGGAACACACTGAAGCTCTTGAGTTGTGTTATGGAGACTTGTAGTCTTCGGCTTACGGTAAAGCGTCATTCAGGCTTGGGATTTAGAACTTAAAACTTGGAGTTTTAAAACGATCAGTGCGCTTCTAGCCAGTTGGAGCCGGTTCCGGTGTCTACTTTGCATGGGATGTCGTAGGGGAGGGGTAGGGCGTTTTCCATGGTATACACAATTTTTGGGATGAGGGTTTCTTGCTCGCTGAGCTGGAGGTCGAAGAGGAGTTCATCGTGCACTTGGAGGAGCATTTTCGTTTGAGTTTTTTCTTTTTCGAGGAGGGTGCTTACTTGGATCATGGCGAGCTTGATCATGTCGGCGGCTGAGCCTTGGACGGGGGCGTTGATGGCGGCGCGTTCGGCTCCTTTACGCAGCATGGCGTTGCGGGAATCGATGTTACGGATATGGCATTTGCGACCGGTGATGGTGGTGATGTAGCCTTTTTCGCAGGCTGATTCCACGGTGCTTTCCATGTAGTCTTTGACGCCTGGGTATTGTTTGAAGTAGTTCTCGATAATTTCTTTCGCCTCGCTGCGGCCAATGCCGAGTCGTTGAGAGAGGCCAAAGGCGGAGATGCCGTAGATGATGCCAAAGTTGACCATCTTGGCGTTGCGACGCTGTTCTTTGCTGACTTCGCTGATCTCGACTCCATAGACGCGGGCGGCGGTGGCGGAGTGGATATCGAGGTCGTCTTTGATCGCTTGAATCATCGCTTGATCACCCGAGAGGGCGGCCATGACGCGGAGCTCCACTTGGGAGTAATCCACGGCGAGCAGGGTGTGGTTTTTATCGCGCGGCACAAAGGCTTTGCGGATTTGGCGTCCGGCTTCGCTACGCACGGGGATGTTTTGGAGGTTGGGATCGCTGGAGGCGAGTCGGCCTGTGGAGGTGAGGAGCTGGTGGTAGTGGGTGTGGACCCGATTGGTGCGGATGGAGACGTGGGTCGGGAGGGCGTCGACGTAGGTTGACTTCAGTTTGCTGGCCTCACGGTAGGACAGGATGTTGGCGACGATGGGATGTTTCGCGGCCAGTGCCGAGAGCGTTTGTTCATCGGTTTTGAATTGTCCGGTTTTGGTTTTTTTAGGTTTTTCGACCAGCTCCATTTCGCCAAAGAGAATTTCGCCGAGTTGTTTGGGTGAGTTCAGGTTAAAGGCGTGACCCGCAGCTGTGGTGATCTCTTCGGTGAGCGAGACGATGCGTTTGCCTAGATTATCGCCGATGGCTTTGAGGGCGACGATATCGAGCGCGATGCCTTCATTTTCCATCGCAGTGAGCACCGGGAGAAGGGGGGCTTCGATGTTTTTATAGATCTCTTCTTGTTTGGCCTTCTCGAGCGCGGTGCGCAGGATTTCAGAGAGTTGGAAGGTGACGTCCGCGTCCTCGGCGGCATACTCAGCGAGCTCCTTGACGGGGATGAGCGACATGTTGATGTCTTTCTTTTTCCCCTTTTTCTTTTTGGGTTGGGGCGCGGATTCCTCCATGGCGGCAAAGAGGTCGATTTCGGGTTCGGGGCATTTCTCGGCGAGATCGGCAAGTTTGACCGGGGTGTATCCTAGCAGTGACTCTGAAACGAAGTCCATGCTGTGGCGCTGATCGGGGTGGGTGAGGGCGTGCGCCAGCATGGTATCGAAGAATGGGCCGCTGACGGCATAGTCGTGGGCAAGCAGGACGGAGAGATCGAACTTCAGGTTGTGGCCGATCTTTTCGAGCTTCGAGTGAAAAATGGGGGCGAGTTTATCCAGCACCATTTGGATGTTGATTACGCTGCCTAGCCCAGTGTGCACGTAGTAGGCTTCGTGTGCTGTGGTGGCAAAGGCGATGCCGAGAATGTCGCAGCTCCGGGGATCGAGTGAGGTGGTTTCGAGATCGAAACAGAATCGACTGGAGAGGGAGAGTTTTTTGCTCAGGGAGTCTAGTGCTTGGGCATTATCGACGAGGGTGTATTGGTGCGGGATATCGGAGATGGTTTTGAGCGCTATTGCTTGTTCGGGGGCGGCTTGGTTGTCACTTATTTTCTCGGTGTTTCCAGTTGAGGCTATTTCCGTATGGCCACGTCCGGCGGTGAAGTTCTTGCCATAGAGGCGTTTGCCGATGGCGTTAAACTCAAGCTCAGAGAGGATCGATTTTACCGCGTCATCATTGCGGGCGCCGAGGCGAAGGTCGTCCCATAAGACTTCGACGGGGACATCGAGGATGATGGTGACGAGTTTTTTTGAAAGCAGTGCCTGCTCGCGGAAGTTGATCAGGTTCTCTTTTTGTTTACCTTTGAGCTGATCGGTGGAATCGAGGATTTTTTCCATCGAGCCAAATTGTTTGATGAGTTTTTTTGCGGTTTTCTCACCGATGCCGGGCACGCCGGGGATGTTATCGGAGGCATCGCCCCAGAGTCCGAGGATGTCGATGACTTGTTTGGGCGATTCAATTTCCCATTGTTGGTTAATGGCGGCGACGTCGAGTAATTCGTGGTTCCCGCCCTGTCGGCCTGGTTTCCACATGGTGGTGGTGTCGGTGACGAGCTGGGCAAAATCTTTATCGGGGGTCACCATGTAGGTGTGGATGCCTCCTTCTTGGTCAGCGCGATGGGCCAAGGTGCCAATGATGTCATCGGCTTCAAATCCGGGCACTTCCAGCACCGGGATGCCGAGGGCGCGGCAGAGTTCTTTGACGTAGGGGATGGCGGTGGCGAGTTCCTCCGGCATGGCATCGCGCTGTGCTTTGTAGGCGGGGAACATGATATGCCGAGGAGTGGGCTCTTTGGTGTCAAAGGCGACGCCTAGATGGCTGGCGCCGTGGTTATCGATGAGGTCGAGCAGCACGTTGATAAATCCTAAGACAGCGGAGGTGTTCATTCCCTTGCTGGTGAGGATGGGGTTGCGGATTAGGGCGAAGTGGGCACGGTAAACAAGTGCCATGCCGTCGAGTAGGTAGAGTTGGTGCATTTTTTTTTGAAGTCTGGAAGTCAGGAAGTCTTGAGGTCTTGGAGTCGGGGGGGCTAGTAGCTGACTCCGAGGTAGATGAAGAGAAAGAGAATGAGCGATCCTCCTAGGCCTAGGCCGAAGAGGATATTGCGAAGTTTGGGTTGCTCGGGTTTTGATGTGATGGCGCAGACGTAAAGCTCTGTCAGGGGGCCAAGGCAGAATGCGATGTTTCCCATGATGCCAAACGTGAGTGCAGCACCTATAAATCCAGAGGGCGGGACACCCATAGTTAATAGGATTCCGATGCCGGGGAGAAGGAGAATCCCGTTAAAGTAGAGTCGGCGTTTTTCCCATCCTTTGACAATTTCGCGTGCGGATGTGCTGGTTTGCCAGATTTTATCCTGCGGCGAGTCGGTGTCCCATGGCGAACTTGCTGGAGGTGTGTAGGGGTCCGTGGGCATGGGGGATTTATTTACCACTGATTACGCTGATTTAAAACTGATTTCATGGAATCGTTGATTCCAGTGAAGATTTTTTATGGCGTCGCACACTTTGTGAATGCTTGAGCAGGTTACCAAATGATATCGTCGCTGTCATTGTCACCAGCGTTGTCGATTTGGTCGGGGCCGGTGGAGTAGAGTAGAAATGATCCGTCGGGCAGGGTTTTGTAGTGGAGTGGGGTTCCTGTGTAGAGGTCGGTGGGGATTTTTTTCTTTAACTTAGGAACGAGATCGGTGAGGGCGGGCGGAAGGTGATTGTGCTTGAGTCGATAACGTTCGATGGCGATTGCTGCGCGCATGTTTTGGAAGTCGGCGTGAGTGGGGATGATG
>Ga0256845_1001667_pt1 | contig 17384 bp, 8 predicted proteins | sample RiftiametaG_FD_189101 | JGI IMG/M metagenome (GOLD analysis project Ga0256845, IMG submission 189101) | Tube worm associated microbial communities from hydrothermal vent at the East Pacific Rise, Pacific Ocean - Riftia | ecosystem: Host-associated > Annelida > Integument > Unclassified ...
ATTTTATAGACAGACTCTACTAAAAAAAATAAAAAATACCAACAAATAGTGATTGTATGATTTAGTTAAATAATATAGTTTTGTAGAATAAAATATGAATTTATCTGATTTACAAAATAACGAAAAAGCTGTAATCGTAAAGGTTAAAGGACGTGGTGCGTTTAGAAAACGTATTACAGAAATGGGTTTTGTTAAAGGTAAAACCGTTGAGGTAATAAAAAACGCTCCTTTAAAAGACCCTATTGAATATCAGATATTAACATATAAAATTTCGTTACGCCGAAGCGAAGCCGAACTAATAGAAGTTATTTCAGAAACCGAAGCAAAGCTAATAAACGACTTAGATTTTAACGGTACTTTTGATGAGCATATCTTAAAAACATCGGCAAATAAAAAAGGGCGAACAATTAATGTTGCACTTGTAGGAAACCCCAATTGCGGAAAAACTACACTTTTTAATTTTGCTTCGCATTCTAAAGAAGATGTAGGAAACTACAGCGGTGTTACGGTTGGGTCTAAAATTGCATATTTCGAGCAAAACGATTACCGTTTTAAGATTACCGATTTACCCGGAACATACTCATTAACAGCATATACACCAGAAGAATTATTTGTTCGCTATTATATTTTAAACGAAACCCCAGATATTGTAATCAATGTTATAGATTCTTCAAATCTGGAAAGAAACTTGTATTTAACAACACAACTTATAGATATGGATATTAAGGTTGTAGTTGCTCTAAATATGTATGACGAACTAGAAAAATCGGGTGCAAAATTCGATTATAAATCTCTTGGTAAAATGTTAGGTGTCCCCATGATACCAACAATTAGCTCAAAAGGCGAAGGCATAACAGAGCTATTCGATAAAATTATAGAAGTGTACGAAGATTTAGACGAAACAGTACGTCATATCCATATAAATTATGGGAAACCTATAGAAAAATCGATAAAAAAAATACAAGATTTAATAAAACCAAACAAAAAAATTACCGATAAAATATCATCTAGGTTTTTAGCAATAAAAATGTTGGAAAAAGATGAACATGCCGAAAAAATATTGAATAAAGCCGAAAATTTTAAGTCCATAAAAGAACTTACAACAAAAGAAATAAAACGGCTCGAAAATCATTTAAACGAAGATACAGAAACACTTATAACAGATAATAAATATGGTTTTATTGCAGGTGCATTAAAAGAAACATATCAAGGAAAAATACAAAAAGAGGTTAGCCAAACAGATATAATAGATACCTTCTTAACCCATAAATTTTTGGGGTTTCCACTGTTTTTCTTTTTTATGTGGTTAATGTTTCAAACAACTTTTACACTTGGTAGCTACCCAATGGATTGGCTAAATTATATAGTAGAATTTGTTGGTAGTTTTTTAAATAATCACATGTCTAACGGTATGCTTAAAGATTTACTCGTTGATGGTATTATTGGCGGTGTTGGCGGTGTAATTGTATTTTTACCAAATATATTAATTCTTTTCTTTTTTATTTCGTTGATGGAAGACACCGGATACATGGCTAGGGCGGCTTTTATAATGGATAGAATTATGCACCGTATAGGTTTACACGGGCGTTCGTTTATTCCATTAATAATGGGATTTGGTTGTAATGTGCCGGCAATTATGGCAACTCGCACAATAGAAAGCCGCAACGATAGGATTTTAACTATTCTAATAAATCCATTTATGTCGTGTTCGGCACGATTGCCTGTTTATATCCTTGTTACATCAGCATTTTTTCCTGAAAATGGTGGTAATATTATTTTTGGTATTTACATTGTAGGAATTTTAATTGCTGCCTTAATGTCGATAATTTTTAAAAAAATATTTTTTAATAAAGATGAAGTGCCTTTTGTTATGGAACTGCCCCCATATCGTGTGCCAACAGCAAAAAGCACGTTAAAACACATGTGGCACAAAGGCGAACAATATCTCAAAAAAATGGGAGGTATTATTCTAATTGCATCTGTTATTATTTGGGCATTAGGATATTTCCCTCAAAATGTTGAATTAAGTAAAAATTACGATAAACTTATATCAGAAAATAACACAAAATACGAAAGTTTAATTACCAAATCCGACAGTGTAAAATCGGCTGAATATCAACAAGAAAGAGAAACTTTCAAGTATAATTTATTATCTGAAAAACAAAGCGAAAAGCAAGAAAAATCGTATATTGGCAGAATGGGTAAGTTTTGCACCCCTGTTATGAAACCACTAGGTTTTGATTGGAAAATGACAGTCTCGGTAATAACAGGAGTTGCTGCTAAAGAAATAGTTATTAGCACTATGGGTGTTCTGTATCAAACTAACGAGGGCGAAGATAGTAGTGTATTGGTAGAAAAATTACAAAACTCTAAATATACGCAAGGAGAAAAAACAGGAGAACATGTTTTTAACAAGCTTACTGCTCTATCTTTTTTAATATTTATACTTATCTATTTTCCGTGTATTGCTACAATTGTAGCCGTAAAGCGAGAAACAAACTCGTGGCGTTGGGCATTGTTTATGATTGCGTACACAACCGGTTTAGCATGGATTTTATCAGCAGCAGTTTACCAAATAGGTAGTTTATTTATAAATTAATTATTATGCAAGAAATTATTACATATATCATTATTTTAGCAAGTATTTCGTATGCCGTTTATGGCATTTACAAAAGTATTGCCCCTCTTTTCTTTAAGAAAGAAGCCATTTCTTGTGCAGGTGCATGCAGCTCTTGTTCTTTATCTCAACATTAATTTTTATTACGGTATTATGATAGAAAACTCTGAACTTATTATAAACCCTGATGGAAGCATTTACCATTTACATTTATTACCGCAAGATATATCTAATAATATTATTCTTGTTGGCGATCAAGGAAGAGTTAAAATTGTTGCAAATAATTTTGATACAATTGAGCTAGAAAAATCGAATCGTGAGTTTTTTACAATAACAGGTACATACAAAGGCAAACGCTTTACTGTTATTTCTACAGGCATTGGCACCGATAATATAGATATTGTAATAAACGAACTTGATGCTCTTGTTAATATAGATTTTAAAACAAGAACCATTAAAACAAATAAAAAAACTTTAAATTTTATCAGAATTGGGACATCTGGAGGCTTGCAACATAAAATTAATGCAGGAGATTTTGTTCTTTCAACACATGCTGTTGGTTTCGATTCTGTATTAAACTACTATAAAAATGTAGATGATGTTTCTGATAACAATGCTGTTAATGATTTTTTAAATCAAATAGATTGGAACAATAAATTACCAAAACCTTACATTGTTAAAGCATCAGATAAACTAGTTAAACTATTTAGCAACAAAGAATTCCATTTTGGTTATACAATATCTGCTCCCGGATTTTATGGACCACAAGGCAGAATTTTAAGATTACAAAATTTTAATAAAAACATTAATGCTCAAATAGAAAAATTTGAATACAAGAAAAATAAAATCAACAATTACGAAATGGAATGCTCTGCAATTTACGGCTTGTCTGCTTTGCTGAAACACAATGCTTTAACTGTTTGTGTGGTTATTGCAAACAGAGTAAACAAGTCTTTTATTAACGATTATAAGCCAATTGTTGAAAAGTTGATAGTTAAAGTCTTAGATAAACTAGTTGAATTGTAATAAATTTGTACTTGTTAATTTACATTGATGGACGATAAAAAATTAAAAGCACATATATCCTTACTTGACGACAATGATGAAACTGTTTTTCAGAATGTTAGAGATAGTTTAATTAAACAAGGTGAGAAAATTATAAATCAACTTGAAGAAGCTTGGGAGTTCTCTAACAATGAGTTAGTGCAGCAACGATTAGAAAATATAATTAACAAAATACAAAACAATGTAATTATTCAAGAATTTACTAATTGGGTTAAATCTGGAGGAAACGATATTGCACTAGGGGCAAGTATAATTTGCAAACAGAAATTTTTTGAGTGCGACTATACAGAAATAGAAGAAGCAGTTGACGAGCTAAAAAGAAAAGTATGGATTGAGTTACACGATAATTTAACTGCTTTTGAAAAAACAAAAGTAATAAATCATATATTTTTTAACGAAAACAAATTTAGAGGAGATAAAAGATATTACAAAGATTACAAATCGTATTACATAAACAATGTTTTAGCTCGTAAAAAGGGTAGTCCTATAATGTTGTCAATTATATATTTAGCACTTGCACAAAAACTAGATTTATCAATTTTTGGAGTAGATTTGCATAATAATTTTATAATAGCTTATGTTGATAAATTAAGTGTTAAACTTAAACTAAAAAATGATGCAAAAGTTTTTTTCTATATAAATCCTTTTAATAAAGGTTCTGTTTTTGGAAAAGATGAAATAGATTTTTACTTAAAACAACAAAACGTAGAAAAAAACGAAAAATTCTATAATATTGTTGATAATATTATTGTTATACGACGTTTAATTTTGGAATTAATGCGTTTAGCAAAAGCAAATAATGAAAATACTCAATTAGAGAATCTGCGAGTTTTATACGCTATCACTACTAAAAATATTGAGTAATTTATAGGCAACTTCTACTAGAGGTTTGCTGAAAAACTGAATGGATTGAGTATATTAAACTTACACTATTGTAAGTGCAAACTTTTTAAAACATATGTGCTTATAAGTTTGCATTTACAAATGTTAAAATCATAGTTTTATGCTTGCTCTGAGGCACATCATATTTTTATCTTCTTCAATTTGAGGTATATACATCTGCATTTCAGAAAATAAAAATCTAATACACCTCAGAGCTTTTCAGCAGACCCTACTTATCAATCAATATGATGGGGAAATCTTGACCAAATCCAAAACTAACAGGATATTGAGCTGCACCTTTGTATTTTTCTGATAATGCAGGAACTTGATCTTCTACATAATAAGTTAAACCCTTAACAGTAATTTTTCCGTTTGTAGCTGCTTTTCCTTTAAGAGCCTCAAGAATTACGTAAGTAAAAACTCCATGACCAAGTGTTTCGAACTCGCCTGCCAATTGTTTCGACCCAGAAGCAGAAATAAAATACGTTCCTGTGCTATGTGCCAATTGAGATATTGCCATTTCTTTTTCGGAACCACGACTTGCTAAATATTCTACAGCTCCACCAGATTGACATGCATCTAAAACAAACATTTGCTTTTCGGCAGAAATGTCTTTAGAAAATTCTTTTAGCATTTTAGCCGAAATACCTTTTTGCTGAAGCATTTCAAAATTATATAAGTTTGTAACCTCCCAAGGTACTAAATAAAAAATATCATTTTCGCTATCTGCAGCTTTTGCCATAGAACCATGTCCTGCATAATAAAAAATAAATACATCACTGGGTTTAATAACCGATTTTATAGAATCAAACGCAGCAACTATCCCAGTTTTATTAGCTTGGTCGTTTGTTAAACTAATAACTGTTACTTTTTCAAATAATTTTTTACTGCCATTTTTAAGCTCTTTTGTAAATGAAGTTGCATCAGACACTGCATAATTAAGATTGTATGCAGGTTTTTTATATTCGTTTATCCCAATAGATAATATATACAGATTTGCAGGGTCAAACTCATCGCCAGTATATTCTATTCCAAACACTTCTGATTTTTTTGTTCTTTCTTTGTTATAGCTTGCTATTTCTATTTCGTTTATTCCTTTTGATAAATTTACATCAAAACTTTCTATAACTTGTGCTCCTGTAGAATCTATTTCAAGTTTTTTCGACTGCACAAGTTTTTTGTTTTGATATAGACGAATTTCGTCTATTCCACCACCTTTGTCGGTTGCTGTTACTTTTACTTTTGCAATTTTGTTGTTGGTTGTTAAACGAGTTTCTAAAGCTCCTCTAAACATAGGCATTTCGTTTGACGGTTCATTAATACGAAGGTCGGCAACGGGTTCTAATCCTTTAATATCAAAATTTTGATTTTTAAAATCAATGCCTTCTTCTATCATTACAGAAAGGTTTGGAGTATAAAATTTTTCGTAAAGATTTTCTAAATTAATTATTTCTAAATCCTTAACAAAATAAAAGTTTTTTATTCCATCTTCTGTTCCGTTAAATTTTCCATCAGGGGTAAAAGTAATTCTATCATAAGTTCCTTTTATTGCAATTTGTGTTAATTCTAACTTACCTGTTGTGTTATCCCAAACTTTTATTGTGCCATCTTCGCTTGTAGAAATAATTCGCTTGTTATCCTTACTAAATTCTACATTAACAATCCATCGTTCGTGTGCCTGAAAATTTAATAATTCTTTTCCGGTTTCAATTTCTATTTTTTTAATAGTTTTATCTGTACCTAACAAAATATATTTGTTATCGGAGCTAAACTCAATGCTCGAAAATTTCTTGTTCGACTCGGTAATATCTTTTATTTTTTTACCTGTTTCAATATTCCATAAACTTGCTTTGTATGTGCCTTCAAACTCGTCGTTGCCTTCGCCAGAAACAATTTGTTTATCATCGTTGCTAAAAGCTAAGCTAAAAACAGGTGTTTTAATTCCTTTTATTGTTTTGATGTTTTTACCTGTACTTACCTCCCAAATACTTATTTTTTTACTTTCGCCAACTGCCAAATATTTTCCATTGTGGCTGTAGCATAATGAAAATACAACTTCAGGTGCTTTTTCAAAGCTAAGCAATTCTGCTCCTGTATTTGCGTCCCAAATTTTAATTGTACTGTGGCTTGTTGCTGCAAAGTTGCTTCCATCAGGACTAAACTTAATGTTTTTTATCCATGCAGAATGTCCTCTGCAAGTAGTTTTTTTATTCTTGTTTTTTAAGTCAATAATCCTAATCTCGTTTGTTGTAGTTCCATAAACTATTTTATTGTTTTTGTAATTATCTACACAAGATACTAATCCGTTTTCTTCGGCAAAAAGCTTTACGCTTTTACCTTGGGTTAAATTACTAAATATAACCACATTATAATCTTTTCCAACAGCAAAATTATTTCCTTTGTCGAAATATGCTTTATCGAAAATATATTTTGGTAAACCTTGTAATACTTTAATTATTTCGCCAGATTTTGGATTCCATAATTTTATTGTCCTATCCCATCTACCATAAGAAACTAGTATAGAATTATCTTTATTAAAAACTAGTCCGCCAATTCTCCCTTTATGTCCGTCAAGTGTGTTGGTTAAAACTCCTGTTTCTAAATCCCAAAGTTTAATACTTTCGTTCATATCGCTAGAAGCAATCCATTTATTATCGCCACTAACAGCAATGTTTTCAAGCTTATAACCATGATCGTCTATGCTTGATATTTCTTTACCTGAGCTGGCATTCCAAACTCTAATACTTTTATCATTGCTTCCTGAGACAATATATTTATTATCTTTAGAATATTTTACACTTGTTATTTTATCGGTGTGTCCTTTTAGTGTTTTTGCTATTTCACAAGAATTGATATTCCAAATATAAATAATGTTTGCTGATGAGGCTACAATATTCTTACCATCGGCACTAAAACCAATATTTTGCAAGGGTTCTTTTGGTAAAACAAAATCTCTAATTTTTATTCCTGCATCTACATCTCTTAAAACCAATTCGCTTGGTCCGCCAGATAATAAATATCTGCCATCGCTACTATACTGTAAATTTGTTATTATACCTTTGTTATCCTCAATGGTTTTAACAATTTTATGTTCTTTGATATCCCAAATATAAATCTTATTTTTTGTTTTTGTATCGCCTTCGGCACAAGCAAATTGTTTTGTGTTTGGATTAAATGCAACACTCTTTATTAAATTATTTGGGCTAATAAAACTTTCTAATTCTTTACCCGATTTAATATCCCAAAGAATAACCGATTTATCTTCGCTACCTGATATAATATATTTATTATCGGTACTTATAGATATTGAGGTAATAACATCGGTGTGTCCTGTGTTTGTTTTTAATCTATAATCTTGCGCATCAACCAGTTTAGAGAGAATGAAAACTGAAACAATAAGAATGTATAGCTTTTTCATATTTTTATATTTATTGACAAAGTTATTAAATTATTATTTTTAAATAAATATTTAAACAAAAACTATGCTACTTTTTATACCGAATTTTATAAATTCGCTTAAGCAATAAAGTATTTATGGACAGACCCTATTTAGGGTCTGCTGAGAAACGCATAACAAATTGTTATAAAGTTACTTAAACTGAAATACGCTATTGTAAGTGCAAACTTTTAAAACATATGTGCTTATAAGTTTGCATTTACAAATGTTAAAATCATAGTTTTATGCTTGCTCTGAGGCACATCATATTTTTATCTTCTTCAATTTGAGGTATGTATATACATCTGCATTTCAGAAAATAAAAATCTAATACACCTCAGAGCTTTTCAGCATACCCTATTTAGATTTAGCAAAATACTAAAATGCAGATGTATAAATCACCGATGTTTAATAAAACAAGGTTTCTATGATAAATTTACTCCACAAATCCAATAATAGTGTTTGCAACGGCACGTGGTTCTGGAGGCATGGCAAAAATATTTTTTTCATATTCTTTGTTATATGGTGAAATATTTAAAGTTTTATTTCCTACAACCAAAGTAGAACTTCCTCCCGGGTCGAAACCCATTGCTTTTTGCATACCAAATTTTTGCATAATTTCTGCCATATCAATATGTGTTGCACCAACCGATTCACGAATTCTTCCGTTTATTGTAAGAACGTGTAAGTTCCCTTGTTTATCTATCCCCGCAGCAATTTTTGGTCCTCGCATATCGGTAAAATCTAAACGGGCTGCTTGCGTGGCAATAGAAAAATCGGTTTTCCAACCCTCTTTTTCCATATCTAAAATAAATTGTCCGTTTTCAATAAGCATTGGTCCTGCTTCAACAGCGTGAAGTATATTATCTAAGCCAATAATTTTTATATCAAGTTTATTACCAAGTTTAAAAATTGTTGTCTCAAAATTTTCTTTTGGTATAGCAAGTGTTAAACCAACAGGAATAATATTTATTTTTTCTCCTTTTTTAGGCTTAATTATTTCCATAATTTTATTGCCTGTTAAACGCACAATTACTCGTTCGTTGGCATCAATAAAATCATTATCGAAAAGTAAATCGTAATATGCTAAACCAGATTTTTTTGAATTATAACAAGTTTTATCAAAAACTATTTCTTTGTTTTTATATGCAATACTAATCCCTTTTGATGAATTAACTTGCTTAATATCAATAGCTCCATTATTATAAATAATTATTGCTGGTTTATTGAAAAGAGGAGCTGCCAACAGTTTTTTATCAGAAATGAGCAAGCCAAGTGGTGAACCGATATAGGATTCTGGCAAACCAAGTTTACCTACAAGTTCGGCGTTTAATATATATCCTCCATTCCAAGCAATTTCAGATTTTTTATTTTTCGATTTCTCGAAACTATTTACAAACTCGGTTACTTTTTTTGGGTTCGTAGCATCAGAAATTACCGAAAATCCCCAATTTTTACCGTTTTGCAAATTCACTTTTGCCATTGCTCCGTTCCAAGGCAAACTGTCTTTGTAAACTCCTGTAACAAATGAATACTCTACGTTTGCCGATTTATTATTTTTAGCATTTAGATTTTCCAGTATTACTTTTAACGGATTTCCTTTTGTAACAGCATCGTGGTATATTTTTTTGCAAAGTTCTTTTTCTCCAAATTTTTCGGCTGTTTTCTTAAATAAATTAGACTTTCTTATTTCAGAAAAATCTTTGGCTGTTTGTATTGGTGTTGGATAAGCCAAAGTAGCTCTTATCCCCGCCGGAACAAACTGAATATAACCCTGTCCAAGTTCTAAACCCATAATATTTGCACCAATATCAGTAAAAGTATGCCCTATATGAAATTTATCTATACCCACAATATCGGTCATAAACGCAGCATTTCGCCTTAGCGAGATAATAAAACCGTTTTTCTTTTTAACTTTGGCTAAAACCTGCAAAGCTTTTTTACCTATATTCTGAAAATGGATTCCAGGTGTCCATTGGTTTGTTTCAATAATTTGTATTATTCCGTATCTGTATAAAATATTTAATTCGGTGTTAATTTCATCGTTTAAATATTCTTTAATTCTTTTTGTTGATGGCCAAGTTGGTAAAGGGTTTTTTGATGTAAAAATATAGATTGGTTCAATATTTTTTTGAGCCTTTTTAATTAAATTTTCGGGTATTGTATCTTCAATATTAATTTCAAAACGTCTTCTAATAGACTGTATAACAAAAACTTCTAATTCGTGAGAAATATATCGTGTGGGAAAATATGCTATTGGCAAATTTGAGTTCAATTTTTCTTTAAGCATATCTCTATCGTCTATGCCAAGGTTTGCACTCCATGTCATTTGCAACATTGCCAAATCCCAATCGGTAAAAAACTTAGAATTAGTTTCTATTTTAGTATCAAATTTAAGTTTAAATATTTTATGAAAAATTAAATTTGTTAAGCCAAACAATTCTTGCAAAGTATAGTTATGAAACAGATATTTATTGCGGTTTCGGTGGCGATATGGTAAGGAATGGTCGTGTCTAATTTTGTTTTCGCCATCAGTTAAACGAAAAATATTATCAACTATATTAAAATATTCCGAAATTTCTTTTTCGCTTAAGTTGTCTTTTTTTGGGTGATGTTTTATCAATTTATTTGCAAAGTGCATAACTTCGCCACGCATATTTTGCTCCTCTACTCTAAAATAGCTTGGGTCTATCAGCGATTTTAGATAAATCATAAATCCAATTCTACCAAATCCTGGTAAATATTCACGGTTTTCGGTGTTTATTATTGCTTTAAATTCCTTTGTATTTTTATCGAAAGATTTATCAAATTCGTTAATATATTTTTGTGTTTCGGGTATTAAGCTTTTGTTATCCTTAAGCTGATAAAATAACTTAACAAAAATATCTTTCATATTCTGCTCAAGAGAATTTAAACTATAACGCGTTTCCACAACATTCTTATTATGAGTTACTTCGTTAATAAATTGTTGAGGAAAGAAAACCCTGTCGATAATTGCTTGCAGGTGTTTATTTGTTATTTTATTTCGTTTAAATTCAATAACTTTTAATCTTTCGCTATCGGATAGATGTTCGCCTATAACCTCAGAATAAACTACCTCTGGAGTATAACGATTGCAGAAAATAGGCACACCCGTAGCTGTTGCTTCAATAATTGGCAAACCTCTGCCTTCGGTTTCGCTTGGTAAAAGCACCAACGAAGCAATATTATATAATTCGGGTAAACCAATAGGATTTTTAAATTGCTTTTTAAAATGCTCTTTATCTAGTTCCGAAAACAAAAATCCAAGAAATACACGATTCCTAAAATCGGGATTAATTTTATTGATTATTTCTTTAAATTCGGCTGTAAGTTTATTAAAATAAGCAAATTGCCCCGATGGAATAGGTCCTGTTACAAGCAGAGTAAGTTTTAAATCTTTAGTTTCAGAGAATCTATTTATAAATTCCTCTTTATCAAAAAGTTTTTTAATTAGTTTTAGCCCTATTTCTATTCTTTTGCGTTCTACAACTCGTGTTGGCTGTAGGAAAACAATGTTTTTTTGCAGAAAATTATTTATTGTTTCGGTTTTATACCCCATTAAAATAGGGTGAACATTATTTTCGCTTACAAGTTTTCCTTTCAGAATATCGTCAACCGAATACGACATAAGAGTATCGCTGTAATCGCTAAAAATTTTATTAAACTGAATAAAAGCGTCAATTTTTTGGCGTTTGCTTATTTTTTGATATTTGTCTATATCAATGGCAGTACCAATTTCACAGATATTACTTGGGTTATGCCCGTTAATCCTGATTAAATGTTTCGATTGTTCATTATTAATATTTACCGATACCCAATTTCGTGCTTCCCAAGGAAATAGCACTTCTATTTGCGAGAAAAATTCGCCAATATGCGAGTTCTGAAAAAAGAAATCGCGTGGACCGTTTGATAATCTTTTTATCTTTTTGTTTATTTCGCTGTTGCCACCTTCCCAATAAAAATCGTGGTTATTGTTTATTATCGGAATACCCATAAATTCTGATATCAACACAGTTGATAAGCTCAAAGCCACATTTCCGGGATTTGAGTTTGTATTTAACAGATATAAAATTTTGATATTATTCTTCTCTATGTATTTACCAAGTTTTTCGGTAATAGTTTTTGTTTGCTCCCAAAAATCAATAATTAGTTTGTTATATTCTTTGCTGCCACGCTGTAATTTTGTGAAAAAGAAATCTTTATACAAATCCCATTTATCGAAACTTTTCATTTCGGGTATTTCAAAAATATTAGCATTGCTTGGCAAAACCTCTCTTGCTTCTTCAAAAAATTCGCCCGAAATATAATGAAATTTTGTATCAGGCAAAAAGCGTTTAATTGCGGTAGTATATTTATCTATCTCAATAGTAACACCGTCGATAGAATAATAAAAACTTAGAAATCCAAAGCTGTTTTTATTTATTTCGTCGAAAAAACTATCAATATCTTTACTAAATGCCGAAGAAGGAACATTATTTTTTTCTTTAAATTCGTCAATAAACAAGCCTAAATCGAACCAAGTATTGATTTTGGCATTATTTAAGTTTTGCATCATTTGTTTTGCAGACATACTTTGTGTTGGCATATTCTTGTATATTTTATGAGCTTGCAAGATACATTTTTTTTAGTTTTCAGATACTTAAAATTAATAGCTTTAAGATTTTTTAAGCTAAAAAATTTATTGTTATAAATACATAAAATTCATCTAAGTCTTTAAAAACATGTGGTTTGAGTATATAGATAAGCTAAAGTGTAAATTTACACTGAGAACTTCTATTAATTAATCTTTAAATTAAAAAAGATTATTATATTTGTAAACTTTCAAGATTATTAATTAAAAAAACAAATATATGTTTAAAGGACATCCGAAAGGATTATGGGTATTTCTATTTGCCAATATGGGCGAAAGGTTTGGCTATTACACAATGTTGGCAATTTTCATCTTGTTCTTACAAGCTAAATTTGGAATGACAGCGACTGAAGCAGGGAGTGTTTACGGCTTTTTTCTATTTGGAATTTATTTTATCCCATTATTAGGAGGTATTTTAGCCGATAAAGTGCTAGGGTTTAATAGAACAATTACTCTTGGTATTATTCTGATGATTGGGGGGTATTTTATGCTAGCCCAACCTGGTTTTAGTAAGTATTTGGTTTATGTAGCTCTAGGGATAATATCTACAGGTACCGGATTTTTTAAAGGTAATTTACAAGCATTAGTTGGTAAATTATATGATGATTCTAAATACTCAAAATTTAGGGATTCTGCTTTTAGTATATTTTATATGGGTATTAACGTAGGTGCATTTTTTGCTCCTACAGCAGCAAATAGTATAAGTAACTGGATTATGGGAGGTAAAGGACTTTCTTATAATGCTAATATACCTAGTTATGCTAACGATTACCTTGCTTCATTAAGTGGCGGAGATACATTTACAAAAACTGAGGAATTTACAAAATTAGCTAAAGCATCTATTGTTGATGGAGGATATCACTTTACAGATTTAGTAACATTTAGTAATGATTATATTAATACACTCGCAACTTCTTATAATTGGGGGTTTGGTTTAGCAGCTATTAGTATTGCAATATCATTAATAATTTTTATTACTTTTAAAAGTACATATAAGCATGTAATGGTTAGCCCAAAACAAAAGGCTATTGACGATGCGAAAAATAAAGAAGTTGACAATCAAGTTAAACTTACATCTGAACAAACAAAGAAAAGGGTTATTGCTCTTGGATTATTATTCTTGGTAAATATATTCTTTTGGATGGCATTCCATCAAAATGGATTTACAATGACAATTTTTGCTCGGGACTATACTGTTACAGAAGTAGGAAGGCTAACATATATTTTGTTTGATTTAAAAGCATTAATTCCAATAATAGCATCTATAATTGGGGTTGTTTTATTGTTAGGTAAGAAAAATTCATCATTAACAAAAGGTATTGGAATAGGTTTAACTGTTGTTGGGGCAACAATTGCATATTTCTCTATAACTTCATTAAATGATACTATGCCAATTTCTCCTATGATTTTCCAACATTTTAATCCTATTTTTATTGTGTTTGTAACACCTATTATCATAGGAATATTTGCTGCTCTTAATAAAAAAGGAAAAGAACCAAGTTCTCCTAAAAAAATTGGTATTGGTTTAGTTATTGCAGGTCTTAGTTTTGGTGTAATGATATGGGCCTCATTTGGCATGGGTATCGCTGGTAATTTTGAACCAGGTCCATTAGCTGATGCTGCTCGTGTAACGCCGTACTGGTTAATAAGTACATATTTCATGCTTACAATTTCTGAATTATTCTACAGTCCTATCGGAATATCTTTTGTATCTAAAGTTGCTCCACCTAGTATGTCTGGCTTAATGCAAGGCGGATGGTTGGGTTCTACGGCGATAGGAAATCTACTTGCCGGTTTAATTGGTCCATTTTGGGCAAAATGGGAAATGTGGCAGTTTTTCTCTTTATTAGTTGTAATGTTAATAATTTCTTCTATTTTTATTTTTTCAATAATGAAGTTGTTAGAAAATGCTACAGAAGAATAATAAAATATAACATATCAAAAATCCGTAATCAAATATATTTGATTACGGATTTTTTTTAAAACCATGCAAGAACCATTTAAATCATATAGTAAATATATTAGAGAAACTTTTGGCGAAAGAGTTCAAAAAATCTCTGTTGATGCTGGTTTTACTTGTCCAAATCGCGATGGAACAAAAGGCAGAGGTGGTTGTACATATTGCAACAACGATACTTTTAATCCAATTTATACTTCGGGTAAAAAATCTATTCTGCAACAATTAAACGAAGGTATTGCTTTTTTTGAACCAAAATATAAAACCCAAAAATATTTAGCTTATTTTCAGGCATATACCAATACTTATGATAGTATTGAGCGTCTTGAAAAATTATATAATGAGGCTCTATCACACCCTAAAGTGATAGGTTTGGTAATTTCTACCAGACCAGATACTATTAATACTGAGATTGTAGATTTATTATCGGAATTAGCAAAAAAACATTACCTTGTTGTTGAATTAGGAATAGAATCAACTAAAAACAAAAGTTTAGAATTAATTAATCGTTGCCATAGTTTTCAAGATACAATTAAAGCTTACAATATACTTAAAAACAAAGGAATACATCTTGGCGGACATTTAATTATAGGCTTGCAAGGAGAAACAAGAAAAGATTTTGAAATGCATGCAAAACAAGTTTCAGATTTGCCTATTGAATTTTTAAAATTACATCAGTTGCAAATAATAAAAGGAACAAAAATGGCAAAACAATTTGCCGAAAATCCAGATAATTTCAAGCTTTTTACCGTTGATGAATATGTTGATGAAGTTATTTTAATTTTAAAAAACTTAAGACCCGATATAATTTTGGAACGTTTTTCGTCAGAATCGCCAAAAGAAATGCTAATAGTTCCACACTGGGGAGGTTTAAAAAACTTTGAGATTACAGATAAAATTAGAAATAAAATGAGAAAAGAAAATACATTTCAAGGAATGCTTTCTTAATTTTTAATTTTTAATTCTCAATTTTTAATTTTAAATATTACTACCTTTGCATTTCAAAATAATTCGTTATAAAAATGAGTATCAAAGAAGAAAATATCGAAAAAAAAGAATCTTTAAATTTTATTGAACAAATAATTGACGAAGATTTAAAAAAAGGCAAACACAAAAATATTTTAACAAGATTTCCGCCAGAGCCCAATGGATATTTACATATCGGGCACGCAAAATCTATCTGTTTAAATTTTGGTTTAGGTATAAAATATAATGGTTTCACAAACCTACGTTTCGACGATACTAACCCAACAAAAGAAGATACAGAATATGTAGATTCTATAAAAGAAGACGTTAAATGGCTTGGTTTTCAGTGGAAAGACGAACTATACACTTCCGATTATTTTGATACACTTTATGATTTTGCCGTACAGCTTATAAAATCTAACAATGCCTATGTTTGTGAGCAAACAGCCGAAGAAATAGCAGAATATAAAGGCACACCAACAAAAGCAGGTAAAGCAAGCCCTTGGCGAAACAGAGCTATTGAAGAAAGTTTAGAGCTTTTTGAAAAAATGAAAAACGGCGAAATAGAAGAAGGGAAGATGTCGCTTAGAGCAAAAATTGATATGAGTTCGCCAAATATGCACTTGCGCGACCCTTTAATGTATCGTATAAAAAAAGCATCGCATCATCGCACAGGCAACAAATGGAATATCTATCCTATGTATGATTTTGCTCACGGGCAATCTGATTATATTGAAGGTATTACACACTCTATTTGCACTTTAGAATTTGAAGTGCATCGTCCACTCTACGATTGGTTTTTAGATAAATTAGCTGAACCTAACAAAGTTCGCCCTCGTCAGATAGAATTTGCTCGTTTAAATATGACATATACCGTTATGAGTAAACGCAAACTCCTAAAACTTGTTGAAGAAAAATATGTTTCGGGTTGGGACGACCCACGTATGCCTACAATAAGCGGTTTGCGTCGCAGAGGATATACTCCCGAATCTATTCGTAATTTTGCCGATAAAGTTGGAGTTGCAAAGCGAGACAATATGATTGATGTTGCTCTTTTAGAATTTAGTATAAGAGAAGATTTAAACAAATTGGTGAAACGTGTGATGGGTGTTCTAAATCCATTAAAAGTAGTTATTACAAATTATCCCGAAAACGAAACCGAAGAACTTGATGCGATAAACAACCCCGAAGACGAAAGTATGGGAACAAGAAAAGTTCCATTTTCGCGTGAAATTTATATAGAACAAGAAGACTTTATGGAAGATGCACCAAAAAAATTCTTCCGTTTATCTGTTGGTCGTGAGGTTCGTTTACGATATGCCTATTTTATTACTTGTAATGATGTAATAAAAGATAACAATGGAAATATTACCGAATTACATTGTACCTACGACCCACTTTCTAAAGGAGGAAAATCGCCCGATGGAAGAAAAGTAAAAGGCACATTGCATTGGGTTGATGCTGCTGATAATATTGAGGCAGAGGTTAGATTGTATGATAGACTCTTTAAAAGTGAAAACCCCGAAGCCGAAGGAGATTTTATAGATAATTTAAATATTGATTCTTTAAAAACAATTAATGCTTTTGTGGAAAAATCTGTAAAAGACAGTGCTATTGAAGAAAAATATCAGTTTGAAAGATTAGGTTATTTTTGTGTAGATAAAAATACTAATAAAGAAAAAATTGTTTTTAATAGAACTGTTGGATTGAGAGATACTTGGGCTAAAATTTCAAAAAAATAGTTTCATAAGAATTTTTTGTTAAGATTTTATTTTCCGATATTTCGACTAAGTAGTGTCTGTCTATAAAC
>Ga0256845_1001668_pt1 | contig 17372 bp, 11 predicted proteins | sample RiftiametaG_FD_189101 | JGI IMG/M metagenome (GOLD analysis project Ga0256845, IMG submission 189101) | Tube worm associated microbial communities from hydrothermal vent at the East Pacific Rise, Pacific Ocean - Riftia | ecosystem: Host-associated > Annelida > Integument > Unclassified ...
CTCTGGACATGGTTCGCAGGTGGATCCGGCGGATATGTCACCGACGACTGGGATGAAGATATGTGGACTCTCCACTTGGGCAAAGAATACAAATGCCCAGATAGCAACTGCTCCCACAGTATTTATCTAGAGGTGGGCTATACAGACAAGGATCTCTCGGGAAATCCTTTTAGCATTGACACTAGCCAAAACAACCAATCTTTCGACCACTCCGGCGAGGTCAAGCACATTCCTTACTATGAAAGCTACGACCTCGAAATGAATATCATTCCGATTACTGTAAACTACAAGTATGAGTGCTCCCTAACAAACAATCTAAACTGGTATGTCGGTGCGGGTGCGGGCGTGGCCATTGTTGACGCCGATCTCACCCACCAAGAATCAGGAGACCCGGCCGAAAATCACAGCGATGACGACGTCGTGTTTTACGCCAATTTCTTTGCAGGAGTTGTCTACAATTTCACCCCATCGTTCGAGGTGTTCGGAGGCGCACGTTACATCTATATGGACGATCCCAGCCTTGGCAGCGACCTATCTTTTCATGGAGTCGATGACATTGCCACACTTGATGAGACTGTGTTCTTCGAGCTCGGCGGTCGTTTCAACTTCTAATCTAATTATTAGTTCATCAATCTACGGCCCGCTTGAATGTAAATTCAAGCGGGCTTTTTTACGCCCTCTTCACTCGTGATTTCACGATACTCACGACAACCCAGCCCATCATCAGCCAAGCGAACCAATCGCCGGCAAGTGCATAGAGCGTGACCACGCCATGTTTAGGCGCATAAGCGTGGCCGTAGAGTGTATCTTGCGTAAAATGGCTACCCGCATCATTCTCGATCACCTGCCGCTCACCTGTCACGGGGTCGTAGAGGCTGCCTGAGACTGAGATGATGGCACTGACGCCGGTATTGGCAGCACGCACCATCGGCCGGCGCAACTCGATCGCTCTGAAACGAGCATTGGCCATGTGCTGAGCTGATGCCTCGCTTTCTTTAAACCAGCCATCGTTAGTCACATTGACAATCATTTGAGGCGCGGGACGGACGAACTTCCGGGTCAATCGACCCACGGTGTCTTCAAAGCAGACACTGGGAATGATTTCGATCTCAGAATCAGACATGGGCACGACGAGGGGGTCAGTCGAGTCACCAGCCTGAAAGTTACCCGAAAAGGATTCGCCTGAGGAAAACTCAAAAAGTTTTTTAAGAAAAGTTAAATCGTTTACGAAAGGAATATACTCACCAAAGATCACTAGGTGTAATTTTCGATAGCTCTGGATGCTGGTATCCAGATTCCCATTTGGAGCTACGGCCACCAAACTATTGTACATCCTCCCCCCCAATTTTTGTGAAGCTCGCTGGCCATCCCAGTCGGCTTCCACTTCGTTCATTCCCGCAATCAAAGTGAAGTATCCAAGCGGGCGGACTTCTTGGTTCAGCATGTGCCGCACGCTATCGTAAACTAAGTAACCCTCCAAATTTTCAGCAAAGTAAAGCGGCACCGGCATGGCACTTTCCGGCCAAATCACCAGATCTGGAGTTTGGAGCTCAAGAGGTTCATCCGGATGCTCTCGCATTTGTTGCTCGGCACTGATCTCCAAATCCTCAATCGCCTGAGTGGTAGCATCTGCATAGCCTTGAATAATTGCAGCTCCCTCCCGAGGATCCCACTTCATATCCTGAGGGATATTTTGCTGCACTAGCAAAATGCGGACGCGCTCCATTTCCCAGTCTCTCACCTCCTTCAGTCGCCACACACCATAACAAAACTGCACCGCTAGCAATAAAGCCGCCACGCCAAAATCCAACCGAGGCTTCAGCCGCCCGGTCTTCGCCTCGTGCATCAATCTCCGTCCTGTCTGAATGAGAACCGCCCCAAAAAATACAGGGGTAAATGCCAGCCCGGTAACCCCTACCAACTCTGCGCCCTGAGCCAGCACGGGGGTGTCATGAAATGCAACACCCAGACCATTCCAGCCAAAACCCGTAAACACCCACCCACGCAGCCATTCCAGCCCCACCCATGCCGCAGCATTGATCGAGGCGAATTTGAGCGAACTCATCGAATCCGTTAATGCGCCGCCCAACAGGCCTGACTTATTTCGGCCTGCCAGTTTTTTATCGATCGCCTTCTGGATATTCCCAGCACCTTCACCAGCCTTCGTTGATTTCAAATCCCGTTTTTTCCACGGATTCCCTACACTCACTGCGATCATCCCCCAGAGGCCGAAGTAAAGCGCGAGAAAGGCACCCAAAGCGATCGCACCAAGCCCACTGACAGTCCAGAGCCACTTCAGGTTAAGCAGCCAGAAAGCCAATCCTGATAGATAACCGAGAGTAAAGCCGTATCGTTTTTTCTCCCCCCGCCAGATCGCGGGAAGCAGAGGTAATATCCAGACCCAGATCAACCCTGATAGATTCCATCCAGGAAAGCATAACGACAGCAGCACCCCACTTACGGGTGCCGCCAACCATGGCCAAAAAACCTTCTTTTTTTTCTCTTCTTGCAGACTCATTTGAAAACCACGAAATACAGAAAATATGGAGTGGAGACTTGTAGTCTCCGGCCTCCTGTCGTGCGTCGTGCGGGCTTGGTATTTAGAGTTTAGTTTTTGGAGTTTAAACGACCATCCGCACCTTGGCATCCGCCTCAAGTGCCACCCAAAGCGATTCAAGACTTGCGCTAACTCTGTCTTTGCTCGCCTCTAAATCCGAAGCTCCTGGAGCATCTTTGCCAAAGAGGTAGTATTTGATTTTTGGCTCGGTCCCCGATGGACGCACCGCGCAGGATCGACCATCTGCCAAATCAATGATCAACATCCCCTCTTTCGGAAAGGTATCACCCTCGGCATCTTCAAAGTCACCTGTGGCAAAATCACGCACGCGGCTCACATCCACACCGTCAAGAGAGGTGGGTGGATTTTCAGAATACGAGGCGGCGAGAGCTTTAATGCTAGCCGCACCATCAGCCCCTTCCATCACCATGGCTTTACCCACTTCCAAGTGGTAACCAAACTCTCGATAAAGATCATCAAGCAGAGCGGCCAGGCTCTTGCCTTCACTCTTCGCAAAAGCAGCAAGCTCAGCAAACATCACCGCCGCCCCATTACCGTCTTTATCGCGGATGGTATCGGTGCCGAGGTAGCCGTAGCTTTCCTCACCACCAAAGATGAAGTAACGTGAATACTCAAGACGTAACGCGCGGCTCTGCTCAGGAGTCAGTGAGCGGTAGTCTCCCTTTTTATCCGCCGGAATGGCGTCTTCGTATTTTTGAAGTTTAGCCGAAATGTATTTAAACCCAGTGAGAGTATCGACGAGGCCAACACCGTATTTTTCGGCAATCGCTGTCTGAAGCTCGGTGGTAACCAATGTTTTGATCAACACGGCACGGTTGCGGTTAGAATCGGTGATCACACCTTGCTCAAAAAGTGTCTTAGTCCTGTACCAGGCCATCAGCGAGCCAATCTGGTTACCAGTGAGAAGTTGCATTTTTCCTTCGTCATTTCTCACCGCTACGCCCATGCGGTCGCAGTCAGGGTCGGTGCCGATGACAATCTCCGCTCCCTCTTTCTCCGCCAACTCCATGGCCATCGCCAATGCCGGGGCGTTCTCTGGGTTCGGTGATACCACCGTGGGGAATCGTCCGTCCTGAATATCCTGCTCAGGCACCGTCAGAACATCAAATCCTAACTCGGTGAGAAGAGGCACAATACAGTGGCCACCTGTGCCGTGGAGGTTGGTGAACACCACCTTGGTGCCGCCACCTTCCAAAAGCTCAGGACGAAGAAGTTGGCTTTTGGAGTCGTCCATATACTGACGGTCCATCGCATCGGCCAAGATGTTCAGAGTGCCTTGCTCGGATTCAGGAACGCACTCATAAGCTTCGCTCACAATAGCATTCACCTCTTCAATCACACCCGTGGCCTGTGGCTCCACCAACTGCGCACCCTGATTAAAATAAGCTTTAAATCCATTGTCATGGGCGGGGTTATGACTCGCGGTCAACACCACTCCGGCGTCCGCATTGAGAGCTCGAATGGCGTAGGAAATTTGCGGCGTGGCCCGAGGCCCGTCGAAGAGATAAACATCGCAGCCCAGATCCGTGCAAACTTTCGCGCAGAACTCGGCAAAATCGCGTGAAAAATGGCGGGTATCGTGACCGAGCACAAACGATGGCTTCCGGTCCTGCCCCGTTTCCGCCAGATAGCACTTGAGATAAATCACCATGCCACGGATGGCGCGGCTGAGATTGTAGAAATTCATCGATGCCGTGCCCACGCAGGGATGCTCGGGCCGCTCATTCGGCCCGCCTACCCCTTGCTCAGCCGCCGTGATCACCTTACCAATCGTCCGCCCACGCAGACCACCAGTGCCAAATGCCAGGGTTTTAAAAAATCGATCGTTGAGTTCATCCCAAGCTCCCTGGTCAAGAAGCTCAGTGATGGCGGACTCTGCCACAGGACTCGTCGTGCCAGCCAATAGGGCCAAAACATTATCGCGTGATGAGGCAAGCAAGTGCCCCTCAGCCACCGCACTATTGAGAGAAGATTGAATATCAGACATTTCGGCTGGATGATACGCACGAAAAATGACATTGCAACCCCCGTGATGAGTCAAAACCTACAGAATGCGCTGCAAAAACGAACCTCCACCTTGGGATCAGAAACCAACGCCCTGCGCCTAGTGGATGGAGATGGCGATGGACTTCCCGGTATTTTTCTCGACACCTTCGCCGACCGCTGGGTCGTCTCGACTCGCGACCCCCACCTTCCCACTGAAATCAAAGCGTGGCTCAAGCAACAAGGACACAGCACCTACTGGAAACAACTCGACCAACACGAAAAAGAAAGCCCGAGCCACATCGCAGGGCCACCCCAAAAGGACGCATTCCTCGCCTCAGAAAGTGGCGTCCGCTACCGGATCGACTTCCAAGCCGGCTACTCTCAGGGGATTTTCCTCGACCAGCGCCTCAACCGCCAGCGCGTCCGAGAGCACTCCGCCTCAGGAAAAACCGTCCTCAACACCTTCGCCTACACCGGAGCCTTCTCTGTCTGCGCCGCCCTCGGGGGTGAAAATGGAGGAGCCACCACCACCACCACCCTCGACCTCTCCCAAGTCTATCTCGACTGGGCGAAAGAAAACTTCCGCGCCAACGACCTCGACCCCGCCGACCACTACTTTTGTAAAGGAGACACCTTCCACTGGTTAAAGCGCTTCGCCCGCCAAGGCCGCGGCTTCGACGGAATCATCCTCGATCCCCCCACCTTCTCCCGCGATGACAAAGGTAAGGTCTTCCGCGTTGAAAAAGACTACCATCGGCTCGTCAAACTCGCCTACGCCTGCCTCGCCCCCGGCGGATGGATCCTCTGCTGCACCAACTGCCGCAAACTCGACCCCCGCGACTTCGCCCAAATGGTCCGTCAAGGCGCGCCCGGCTGCCAAGTCACCCCCCTGCCCATGCCCCCGGAATATACCGGAGAGAACTATCTTAAATCACTCTGGGTGGAGAAAAAGTGAGCCGATTTGACCAGCTGACAGAGGCGCAGCATGGGCAGAATTTCGAGGCTTACCCTTGTAAATATAAACCAGCCACCTAACGTAACCTCATCAGTATGAGAATATTTATCCACATCGCCATCCTTATTATCTCAGCTCAATCGATCGATGCAGCGCCAGATAAGATGGAAATGCTCACGAAAGAGTTACAACAAAACCCGCAACTATTTGATAAAATTACTATTCAGGTCCCCGATCAACCTACTGATTTTCAAGTTGAACTAGGTAAAACCACACTCACTCTCCCCAACGGCGACGAATTTGATGGATTTAGATTCACCGCACCCAAAGACTCTCATAGCCAAGATTTCACATGGTATTTCAATGCCCCCAATGAATGGGGTCACTGGTATATCAGCCCAGTCCAAGGCGAACTCAAACCAGCTTTTAAAAGTTGGCTAGATGCTGACAAACTTTACCGCAAACTCGATAGCACCTCTTCAGTTAACCGCCTTCGTGTTTTGCAGACGCTCGGAGCGGGCTATTTCACAGATGGTCACGAATATATTATCTGGTTTCGCCACGTCGAAGAAGGAGGGGGCACCAAGCTGGCAGGGCGCTTCATCTTTGGTAAAATTGAAAAGAAAAATGACTACGCTGAACTAGAAAAAACGCTACAACTGAGACCTCACGCCGCCCCCGCGCAGGTAAAATCACTCAAATCAAGGGGAGGAAACATACTTTTGGACAAAACGTTTTTTAAACCAAGCTACGCAGCCAACCGTATCAACTCAGTCTTTTTTTCACTCCGTCACAGTAAGCGCATGAAAGGTGGATTTTTTATCACTATGCAAATTACGGTTCCCCCATGTGACACGGAACCCTCTTACGCTCAGATCCGAAAAAAATATGGTGCTGCTGACTTCATTCAAACCAGTGCCGAAGCCGACCAAGTCAGAAAACATGCTGGCGGCGACCTCGACGAGGAAGGCGAGAACTCCATCACTACGTATTATTACGATTATTTCGGATTTAAGGTCGCAACAGGCGACAAGAAAGAAACCATTTTGGGCGTGGTAACACAGGCCAATAACTTCTCCACACTACGTAATAAATCAGTGGAAGCATCCTACGGACAAATTTCAATGAAGAATCTGACTGTTCTACATAAAGGAGATCAGGAAGTCGGCAGACTCTACTATTTTTTAGAAGGAGGTAAAAAACCACTCTGCACACTGGAACCACCCGTAGGAAAATACCACCTAGGCCAAAAAATCTTGGAATACCTCGGAAATGAAAAATGGCTTTGGATCACGCTTCATGAAGATGGCTCCACGGCTCGCACAGTGCCCTTCAGTCAACACCTCATGAACGGAAAGGCTCAAGGGGTTTACTCCAACGAAAAACCCAGCTTTACTGCCCACTACCTCAATGGTGTTCTTGATGGTAAAGTCATCCAATATTCAGAAGAAGGCGAGATCACAAGCGAGAGCATCTTCAAAAAAGGCCAACGCATCGATGAGTAATATCTGATCGAAAACATCAACTCCGACCCCTCATATTTTTCTTCCTACTACGTAGGAAAGGCGTCATTCTAGAAAATTTAGCTTTCCAAATCGGTTCTGCCTGTCTAGTCCCCCTCTCATGCCGAAGACTCTGATCATTGCAGAAAAACCCTCTGTCGCCACCGATTTAGCCAAAACTCTCGCCAAAGCCAATGGCGTGGTCGGGAAATTTGAACGCAAAGGGCAAGCGCGTAATACTTACTTTGAAAACGATTCCCACATCATCACATCGGCTGTGGGCCACCTTGTAGAACTCAAGATGCCTCAGGGGCCGCTTGGTAAAAATGGCCAACCCAAAAACCTGCCATGGAACTTCGATGTGCTGCCTGCCATCCCTCAAAAATTTGAACTCCAACCCATCGAACAATCCGAGTCCCGGCTCAAACTCGTCCTCCGACTTGCCCGCCGCAAGGATGTGGACATCATCGTGAATGCCTGCGATGCGGGCCGTGAGGGTGAGCTGATTTTTCAATACATCATCGAGCTTGGTAATATAGAGAAACCGGTGAAACGACTCTGGATGCAGTCGATGACCCAAGGGTCCATCCTCAGCGCATGGAAAAGTCTCCGCAGCGAGGAGGACATGCACAACCTGCGTGACGCTGCCAAATGCCGCTCCGAGTCCGATTGGTTGGTTGGGCTCAATGCCACCCGCGCCTTGACCTGCTTCCGCTCTCGCCATGGTGGCTTTAATATCACCGCCGCTGGACGTGTGCAGACACCTACACTTGCTATCCTCGCTAAGCGGGAGATGGAAATCCGCAACTTTATCTCAGAAGAATACGCCGAGGTGCATGCCGATTTTGCAGTGACCAAAGGAGACTACGCTGGCCGCTGGATCAATGAGCAGTGGAAAAAAGACCCAGCCCACCCACATTCCCGCGCCGAGCGGATCTGGAACAAAGAAACTGCCGAAGCCATCCGCGAACGTTGCGAGGGCAAGACCGGCACCGTCACCGAGACCCAGAAACCCACCAAACAGGCATCGCCCCAGCTTTACGATCTCACCACCCTCCAGCGTGAGGCATCGTCCCGCTACGGCTTCTCTGCCAAGCGCACCCTGCAGGTGACGCAATCGCTCTACGAGAAATACAAAATGCTCACCTACCCACGGACGGACTCCCGCTACCTGCCGGAGGATTATCTGAACGAGGTCAAAGACACCGTGCGTAAAATTGCCGATCAAGGGAGCGCGCTTTCTGAGCACGCGAACCACACCTTGGTCGAAGGGCTCATTAAACCCAACAAACGCATCTTTAATAACGCAAAAATCTCAGATCACTTTGCGATCATCCCCACCGGACGATTTGTCAAACTCGACGAAGCGGCGGAAAAAATCTTCGACCTTGTCTCCAAGCGTTTCCTCGCCGTCTTTTTTCCGTCCGCTGAGTTTCTCAACACCCGACGCATCACCCGTATTGAGAATACGGATGTGGCCGACGCCTTCCTCACCACCGGAAAAATCCTCGTCACCCCAGGCTGGCTTGCCGTTTACGGTCGTCAACCCGGCGTTGCCGCTGGCAAAGACGAGCTCTGCGCCGTTTCCGAAGGCGAACCCGCCCAGCTCACAGACATCGAGGTCAAACACCTCGAAACCAAACCACCCGCACGCTATAACGAAGCCACCCTGCTCTCCGCCATGGAAGGAGCCGGTAAACTCATCGACGACGATGAAGCCCGCGAAGCGATGGCTGAGCGTGGCCTAGGCACTCCCGCCACCCGCGCAGCCACCATTGAGGGGCTCATTCGCCAGAAATACATCGAACGCGACGGACGCGAAATTCTCGTCACCCGCAAAGGCATTAGCCTGATCGATCTGACATCCGAACTCGGTATCGAGGCACTCGCCTCGCCACAAATGACAGGCGACTGGGAAAATAAGCTGCACCAGATGGAGCACGGTGAACTCACCCGCTCTGAGTTTATGCATGAGATCATTAGCTTCACGAGCGACATCGTCAACAAAGCTAAGGTTTACACCGCAGAGCTCAAAAACAAGCTCTTCCCAGACCTCATGTGCCCCTGCCCGATCTGCCAGTCCGAGCCGATGAAAACCACCGATGCCACCTACCAGTGCACTAACCCGGAGTGCGGATTCCAAACCAACCGCTACATCGCCTCCCGCGAACTCAAACCCGAAGAAGCTATCCAGCTCTTCACCACCAAATTTGTCGGGCCACTCGAAGACTTCAAATCGCGCTTCAACCGTCCCTTCGAAGCCGCCCTGGAACTGAAGCAAGAAATGACCAAAACTGGAAAACCCGGCAAGTGGAAAGTCAACTTTGTCTTCGATAACGGCGAAGACGAAAAAGACGACCTCACCGAAGAGCAAGTCATCGCCACCATCAACACACCAGACGGCACCGAGGTGAAAATCTACGAGGCCACCAAAGCTTGGTACATTCCCGCCATCGTCAATAAAAACAACCCGGATGGCGTCCGCATCTCGCGCACCATCCTTCAACTCGAACTCCCCCGCGAGCAAGCGGTCAAACTCATCGAAAAGGGCAAGACCGATCTTATCCCCGGGTTTGTCTCACGCCGCACCAAGCGACCATTCACCGCCTATCTCACCTTCGAGCACGCCACCGGCAAAGTAGGATTTGAGTTTGAGCCCCGCGCAAAAAAAGGAGCCAAGAAAACAGCCAAAAAAGCGGCCAAGAAAACACCTAAGAAGTAGGCTCTCAAAGTAGCTAGTAACAAGTAGATAACATCGAATCAGGCCGCTTAGGCGGCATTCTAAAACTATCCGCAGCTTGCCGCCAAACTTCCTACTCGCTACCTGCTACTCCTCCCCCCCCATGGACTATAGCCGTATTGCCAGCACTTACGAGTGGCTGGAGCGGGCTACTTTTGGAAAAAAGCTCCAGTGCGCCCGCACCGCCTATCTAGATAGACTGGTTAACAGCCTTCCCACTACAGCCAACGTATTAATCATTGGCGATGGCGACGGAAGGTTTCTAGAAGCCTTACTCGCTCGCTTCCCCACCCTCTCCATTGACTATGTCGAGCCCAGCCCAGCCATGATGGCTCTGGCCAAAAAGCGCGTCGCCTGTGATGCTCGTGTGCACTGGATCAACAAAACGATTCAAGAGTGGTGCTCGAACAACCCATCCGTTCCGGATTCAAAACAATACGACCTCATCGTCACTCACTTTGTTTTGGATAGTATTCATCCTTGCGAGCTTACACAGTTAACTCAAAACGTCCGAACTAGAATGGCTCCTGACGGTCGATGGCTCCTTGCCGATTTCGACTCCACCGTAAGCACCCTAGCATCGTACATCGTCGCCGGAATGTACGTCTTTTTCTACTTCATTGCAGGAGTGCGATGGCAAAAACTCAAGAAATTCAACCCGCTCTTTGAATCTCAACAGCTTCACCTTCACGATCAGAAAGAATGGATGGGACGGCTCATCTACAGTCAGCTTTGGACGACAAAGGAGTAGGTGAAATCAAAATCTCTCAACGGTCACCCGAACGTCTAGAGAACTCATTATTCATTATTTCTATTCTACGCTACAAGAGCCGCATATATTTTAGATTCCCGTTGTCAAAATAACTAAAATACTGTTATTTGGTATCGTAATGAGCACAAAACATGTAAAACTAAATTCGTGGGTCGAAGAAATGACCCAACTTTGCAAGCCATCTAACGTAGTCTGGACTGACGGATCACAAGAAGAGTGGGAGACACTCACTCAGCTTCTTGTTGACGGAGGCACCTACACTCGCCTCAACCCTGAAAAGCGACCTAACAGCTTTTTGTGTCGCTCCAACCCCTCCGACGTCGCGCGCGTGGAAGATCGCACCTACATCTGCTCCGAAAACGAGTCAGATTGTGGCCCTACCAACAACTGGTATGACCCAGCGAAAATGAAAGAACTCCTCAAAGGAAAATTCGACGGCTGCATGGAAGGCCGCACCATGTATGTGATCCCGTTCTGCATGGGACCACTCGATAGCCCACTCGCCAAAATCGGCGTGGAAATCACCGATAGTGCCTACGTTGTTACCAACATGCGCATCATGGCGAAAATCGGCACGACTGTTCTAAAACGCCTTGAAGACGAAGACGAAGGCACCGTTGACTTTGGTCGCGACGGACACGGCACATTTGTTCCCTGCCTCCACTCCGTGGGTATGCCTCTGACAGAAGGTGTTAAAGACGTTGAATGGCCATGCAACGATGACAAATACATCACTCACTTCCCTGAAACCCAAGAGGTCTGGTCATTCGGATCAGGATACGGCGGCAATGCTCTCCTCGGCAAGAAGTGCCTCGCTCTTCGTATTGCATCCACCATCGCAAGGAAAAATGGATGGATGGCTGAGCACATGCTTATTCTCGGAATTCAAAACCCAGAGGGTGAAAAACGCTACATCACTGCCGCTTTCCCATCCGCATGTGGCAAAACCAACCTCGCCATGCTGGTTCCTCCAAAACAGCTGAGTGATGCAGGCTGGAAAGTCACCACCATCGGTGACGACATTGCATGGCTCTGGCCACATAAAGACGGCAAACTGCACGCCATTAACCCAGAAGCCGGTTGGTTCGGAGTGGCGCCAGGAACGTCATACGACACCAACCCGAATGCCATGGACTCCATGCTTGAGAATGCCATCTTCACCAACGTCGCACTTACCGACGATGGCGATGTGTGGTGGGAAGGCATGACCAAAGAGCCTCCAGCTCACCTCATCGATTGGAAAGGTAACGACTGGACCCCCGACTGCGGAGAACTCTCCTCACACCCTAACTCACGCTTCACAGCCCCTGCATGTCAGTGCCCGTGTGTTGACGAAGAATGGCAAAACCCAGACGGGGTGCCCATTGACGCCTTTGTCTTTGGTGGGCGTCGCCCAAGCACCATGCCACTTGTCTTTGAGTCTAGGAGCTGGGAACACGGCACATTTATCGGATCCGTTATGGGCTCAGAAGTCACAGCGGCGGCCGCTGGACTTGCTGCAGGTGTTCGCCGTGACCCCATGGCCATGCTTCCATTCATAGGTTACCACGTTGGGGATTACCTCCAAAACTGGCTTGATGTCGGCGCGAAGGTTAAGCACAAACCCACCATCTTCCATGTCAACTGGTTCCGGGACAATGCTCAGCACGAGTTCCTCTGGCCAGGATTTGGTGAAAACACACGCGTCCTCGAGTGGATCCTCGAACGTGCCACCGGTAAGGTCGGCGGAACAGAGACATTCATCGGCACCATTCCTAACTACGAGGACTTCAACACCGATGGCATTGACTTCACCGAAGAACAATTCGACCGAGTCATGAGAATTGAAAAAGACAAGTGGATACCAGAAATTGCCACCCAACAAGAATTCCTCGATAAAATTGGTCATAAGTTGCCAGCAGCCATCGCCGCCGAGCACACCGCTCTTACCGAACGCATGAACGCAGAATAACTCAGCATCGTATATTCATCTAGGCCGCCCTGTCACTCCGTTGGCAGGGCGGTTTTTTCACTTCGCCGTAGCATCATAACCATTGACGAATTTATTTTCTTTAATAGGCGAAGGGAACGCTCTATGTTACACTCGTGCCTGTGAACAAGCAAACGATCCAGCGTATAGCCGATGAACCTTACCGCATCTTTTTCCCCGTGGCTTTACTTGCTGGAGCTCTGGGGGTAATGCTTTGGCCTCTATTTTACGCCAGTCAAATCACGTGGATTCCCAATATTCTGCAACTGAAGTTCTACCCCAATTTTGCGCACGCGCATCTAATGATCGAAGGCTTTGTCGCTGGATTTGCGATTGGATTCGTAGGCACGGCGCTCCCAAAAATGCTCTCAGCACCCGCGCTGCGGCGCTGGCAGCTTGGATTGCTACTCGGGCTTCACCTGAGCCTCTGTGCCGCCCACCTGCTGGGTTATACCCGCACGGGCGATGCCCTGTTTGCGCTGATGATGATGTGCATGCTAACTTTTCTCGGGCTACGAGTCAAAAATGGCAAATCCGTGCCACCTCCCGGGATGCTGCTTGCAGGCATCGGCCTAGTCAGCGGCACCCTCGGGGCCGCGTGGATGTCCATCGTGGGCTTCAGTGGTGACGCTCAGTGGTATTTATTTTTCCAGCGGCTACTCTATCAAGCCTTCATCCTCCTACCTCTCCTAGGCATCGGCGGATTTATTTTCCCAATGATCCTAGGCACGACAAACCATCACGCTCAACTGGGTGGACCTAAGGCGAGTCGGGCTTGGAAAAATAAAGCGATCGAAGGTGGAATTTTAGGTGTTCTGCTGATCCTCAGCTATTGGATTGAAGCGCATAGTGGCTCCGCTGACCAAATCAAACACATGGCATGGCTGCGCGTGGCACTCTGCTTTGTCTGGATCACCAAGGAAAGCGGCTGGCTCAAACGTAAAACCGCCAAAGGCGTGATGGCCTTTTCGCTCCGTGCCGGCATCGTCTGCCTCCTCGGCGGCATGATCACCACAGGAATATGGCAAAATCATAAAATAGCTCTCGATCACAGCCTCTACATCGGCGGCTTTGGGCTGATCACCATGATCGTCGCCACTCGGGTGATCTACGGCCACAGCGGGCAGGGAAAAAAATTCCAACTTTGGGTCAAACCACTCTGCTGGTGCACCGGGCTGCTGCTATTCACCATGCTGACTCGAGTCACGGCGGACTTCATGCCCGAGATCATGATCTCGCACCACGCCTATGCGGCCCTACTCTGGGTAGTCGTGAGTATCATCTGGGGTATCGCCCTGCTTCCGTCCGTGCGTAAATATCCGTTTACACCACCCACTCCGCCGAAGCCAAAATCAAGGCCTTCGGTGATGGATATGAATTTTAGAAAGTGAGGCCTGCAAGGGCCGACCTAAATACGGCAAGGAATGGTTAGCAATAATCACCCTACCTCTTCCACTCCTACCTCGACCTCTTCAAACAAAAGGCTCTGAGCGAACTCAGAGCCTTTTTAAAATGGTCGGGACTACAGGATTCGAACCTGCGACCTCTTCACCCCCAGCGAAGCGCGCTACCAAACTGCGCCAAGTCCCGGTAATTTTAATTTTTTAACTGTTTTTCATCCTGGGGGGACGAAACTCAGTGTGCCTGCGAGCAGGCGGGCGCAATAAAGCTTACCGCCTTGCGATTGGCAAGAACGATTTTTAACCTAAAATGACAATGCGATCGAACGAGTGGTTTTTAACCGCGAATGGACGCTAATCGTCGCGAATGGGGATGATTTGATCATCGAAAAAGATGTAAGTGCTCCCTTCAAGCGGTGTATTCGGAAATCGTCTCAGCGATGACGCTACCGTAAGCTCTCTCCGCGACTTCCAAATCATACTGGGCTTGCAGCCGCATCCAGATTCCGGCGGATGTCCCGAAATACTTAGCCAGACGCAACGCGGTATCTGCCGTAACCGCGCGTTTTCCTCGGACAATTTCACTGATTCTCAAAGCTGACACCCCAATATCTTTCGCCACACGGTATTGGCTCAAGCTCATAGGCTTCATGAAATCCTCAAGCAAAATGCTTCCAGGATGAACGGGCTCTAGTAATGCTTTATTCATGGTGTTGTGCTGTCTTTGTTGTTTCTGTTGCTCCTAATGGTAATCCACGATTTCAACATTCAAGGCCGCTCCATCTTTCCAGATAAAACAGAGCCGCCATTGCTGATTAATTCGAATACTGTATTGTCCTTTTCTATTTACTCTCAATGCCTCCAGTCTGTTTCCAGGTGGCGACCTTAAATCGCTCAACTCTTTGGTCTCATTCAGGTAAACAAGTTTTCGACGCGCCATCTGCTGAATATTGAAGTCTCAACCCACGCAAAAAGATCAGTGAGATTCGTAAGATCCGTGGTTTAAATTGAAGTCTCATCCCAAGCCCTCAACCTTCCGTGTCATCCGTGGTTCGAAATTAAATGATCATCCCAAGCTCCCAAAACTTGAAACTTGAAACTTGAAACTCCCCATGGCATCACGTTCCCCCCATGAAACCAGTTAAAATAGCGATTATCGGAGCCAGCGGATACACCGGACTGGAGCTTCTTCGCCTACTCCTCACCCACCCACACGCAGAACTCGTTTGTGTGACATCACGTCAAAATGCGGGCCGGAGCATTGCCGAGTTATTCCCACGTTTTTCTGGTGCGAATGCGGCTAAACTTACCTTCATCGATCCTGATGCCAATGCCGTCGCGGCAACAGGTGCCGAGATTGCCTTTCTCGCCCTACCTCATGGCGTAGCTGCCGGCTATGCCTCCAGCCTCTTGGAAAAAGGCCTCAAAATCATCGACCTCAGCGCGGACTTCCGTCTCGAAGACCCGGAGGTTTACAAAGAATTTTACGGTGCCGATCACCCAGCTCCTGAGCTTTTGAAAGAAGCCGTTTACGCGCTACCCGAAGTGCATCGGGAAAAAATCCTCGGTGCTCGCCTCATTGCCGCCCCCGGATGCTACCCCACCAGCGTCAGCCTGCCGCTGATCCCACTTCTTCGGGAAAAACTCATCGATCCCACAAGCATCGTCACCTGCTCGATGTCCGGTGTCAGTGGCGCTGGCCGAAAAGCCGACATCTCGCTGCTTTTCTGCGAGTGCAACGAAAGCGTGCGCGCCTACGGCATCCCCAAGCACCGTCACCTCTCCGAGATCGAGCAAGAGCTCAGCAAGGCGGCGGGTGAAAAAGTCTTCATCTCCTTCACCCCCCACCTCATCCCCGTTTACAACGGAATCCACTCAACCACCAGCGCAACACTCACAGGAGACCCCGATGCCGTCCAAGCTGCACTCGAAAAAGCTTATGGCGATGAGCACTTCGTCCGGCTGCTAGGAAAAGGTGGCTGCCCCGATACCAAAAATGTCACCGGCACCAACTTCATCGACATCGGCTGGAACTACGATCCGCGGACCGGTCGCGTCATCCTTCTCAGTGCCGAAGACAACCTCGGAAAAGGAGCGGGCGGCCAAGCGGTGCAGAACCTCAATCTGATTTGCGGATTTTCTGAAACTGACGGGTTGCAAAATTTCTAAACCTAGCCATCCTACAGGTTCGCTATGCCAATCAGAGCCGCCATCACTAAAATCAAAGGGGGCGTCTGCGCCCCTAACGGCTTCCATGCCAGTGCCGTGAGCGCCGGCATTAAAAACCCGGATGACCCACGGCTGGATCTCGCACTCATCTATTCCACTCACCCGTGCACTGCCGCCGGCACCTTCACCACCAACCGTATCAAAGCGGCTCCGGTTAAGGTCACCCAGGCTTACATGAAGGCTGACTCAGTTCAGGCCATCCTCGTGAACAGCGGTAATGCCAACGCCTGCACAGGGGTAGAAGGCATCGGAGATACCCGTAAAACCGCCCGCCTCATCGCCAAGGGCCTAGGGCTCAGGCAACGCCAAATCGCCGTGTGCTCCACCGGTGTAATCGGCCTGCCGATGCCGATGTCCCGCATCGAGCCAAAACTTCCCGACCTCATTTCCGGCCTCGGGCCGAAAAATGGTGACGACGTCGCCCGCGCCATCATGACCAGCGACACCTGCAAAAAGGAATTAGCGGTCTCCTTAAAAATCGGTGAACACAAAATCAAGATCGGAGCCTGCGCCAAAGGTGCGGGTATGATCTGCCCAAACATGGCGACGATGCTCTGCTTCATCACCACCGATGCCAACATCAGCCAGTCCTGCCTACAAAAAGGCGTGCTCGAAGGAGTGGAAACTTCCTTTAATCGCATCACCATCGATGGCGATATGAGCACCAACGACACCGTGATCGTTCTGGCCAATGCCCAGAGCCGCTCCCCACAGATCAAGCGCAACAGCGATGAGTGCAAAATGCTCCGTGCCGCCATCCAATACGTCATGCTCGAAATGGCCAAGGCTCTGGTCCGCGATGGCGAACGTGTTACCAAATTTGTCACCATCGAAGTCAAAGGTGCCCGCACCCACAACGACGCCCAAAAAGTGGCTGAAGCCGTCGCCAACTCCGCTCTAGTCAAATGCTCCTGGAATGGCAACGACCCTAACTGGGGTCGCATCATCCACGCCGTCGGCTACTCGCGCGCCATGGTGCGGGAGGAACTCATCGACATCCACATCAATGGCAAATCCGCCTGCCTCGGTGGCCTTCAGTCGAAGACATCGATGAATACGCTGCGTAAAATCGTCGCCAAAGACGCCTTCACCATTACGATCAATCTGAATTTGGGTAAAGCATCCTACGAAATCTACTCGAGTGACCTCTCGCCAGAATACATCGACTTCAACCGCTCCGAATACGCCTACTGGAAACAAGCGCGCAAAGATGGGCTGGCTTAAAAGCCACGGTGTGATTC
>Ga0256845_1001669_pt1 | contig 17372 bp, 18 predicted proteins | sample RiftiametaG_FD_189101 | JGI IMG/M metagenome (GOLD analysis project Ga0256845, IMG submission 189101) | Tube worm associated microbial communities from hydrothermal vent at the East Pacific Rise, Pacific Ocean - Riftia | ecosystem: Host-associated > Annelida > Integument > Unclassified ...
AGGACACTTAGTTTGGGAAGCAATACAAGCTTGCGAAACGTTAGAAGCTAAAGGAATTAGTGCTGAAATAATAAATATTCACACCATTAAACCTTTGGATGAAAAAGCAGTCTTAGATTCAGCAAACAAAACAAAATGTGTTGTAACAGCTGAGGAACACATGAGAAATGGTGGATTAGGAGATAGCATTGCTCAAGTAATTACTCACAACAACCCAATGCCAATTGAATATGTTGCTGTAAATGATAGTTTTGGAGAAAGTGGAACTCCAGATCAATTAATGGAAAAATACGGTTTAAATGCTGCTACAATTGTTGCTGCAGCTGAAAAAGCAATAGCACGTAAGGCTTAGTTTTAAAACCTAAAACAAATACTAAAGTCCACTAGCCACTACGTTAGTGGACTTTTTTATATGGAACATTATTCTGACGATAAATTATTAGACCTATTTCGAGACGAGAAATCTCGAAACTACGCCTATAATCTTATTGTTAGAAAACACCAAAAAAGATTATACTGGCACATTAGAAGGATGGTTATTATACATGAAGATGCTGATGATGTTTTACAGAACACCCTAGTTAAAGCATGGAAAGGGCTCAACAACTTTAAAGCTGAAGCGAAACTGGAATTAGTCACTTTAACAAGAGAGTTTTAAACAGCCTATAGACATAGATTATAAACGTACCCTACAGCAGTAATTGTAGTACACCCAATATTAACAACGCGTAGTTTACCAAAAATATACTTTTTAGAAAACACACCTTTTGGCCTTCTCTTTAAAAAAATGCACTTTCGTTTAACAACATATTTTACATTAGTTTTACTTCCTTCATTAAAAATTGATAACCATTAACTAAATAGAATTATTTATCTATGAGTATTGAAAAATTAAAAAATATAAAACCTTTTGCATCTATCAATGGGAAACTACCTGATGTTTTGTACTTGGCTGAAAAATTAGCAGTTTTTGGATTTTGGGAGTGGAACATTAAAACTGAAAAAGTAATATGGTCTGATCATTTATATTCTTTGTTTGGTAGAGATAAAAAAAACTTTGAACCTTCTTTTGAAACTTTTATGGAAGTCATACATGATAAGGATAAAGAACATGTAATAAAAAAAATAAATGAGACAATTGAAAAAAAACAACTCTAGAATATGACTTTACGGGAGTATTATCTTCTGGTGAAGAAAGAATTTTTCGTACTTGGGGTTCACTTGAACTTGATGAAAATGGAGATTCATTACGTATAGTGGGAATAGTTATTGATAATACAGATAAAATTGATAAACAAAACGAAATTAAAAATCTTAATGACCAATTAAAAATAAAAAATACTGAGCTCCGTAACTCTAATGAACAACTTAAAAAAAACACAACGAAAAGGAAGCGCTCTTAAAAGAAATTCACCATAGGGTTAAAAACAATCTTCAAATAGTAAATAGTTTATTAAGATTTCAGTCAAATAAAATAAATGATCCAAAAATTACAGACATACTTAATGATATTGAAAACAGAATACATACAATTTCTTCATTACATGAAAAATTATACCTACCTCACGATTTAAGACATATAAATATATCGGACCATTTTGAACAATTAATTAGAGAATTAATTGATTCTTGTTCAAACAACATTAAAATAAATACTTCTATAAATATTGATGACACTGTGATTTACACAGAACAATTAATACCTTTAGGTCTAATTTTAAACGAACTCATAACCAACTCTATTGAGCATGGATTTATAGGGAAACAAGAGGGTGATATACATTTTCATCTTAGCTCAAACACAAACAAAGAAATAAAAATTATAATTGGTGATAATGGTATTGGAATTAATAATGAAAAAGAATCATTTAGAGAAGGTTCTATTGGAATAGAATTAGTAAATATTTTTGTAGAACAACTAAATGGTACTCTTAATCGAATCGGTACTGATGGAACAGTTTATGAGTTGATATTCAAACAAAATTAATGAGAATCATTACAAAACAGTACAACTAAAATAAAACTCCAAAATAATGGCTACGCTATTACCTTCCTATTTACAATTTAAATGAGACTAATAATATTATTGATACGTTTATAATCAACCTCAATAAAAACAACTACGAAAGCAATATTGGAAAGTTAGTGTTTCAATATTCTCTATTATCCTTATACTAAACATTAAACACAACCTCTCAGCATTCCCAAAGCAGTAATTGCAGCACGTTCAATATTTACATCACGTAGTTTACCAAATACATACTTTTTAGAAAACACTCCTTTTGGTGTTGCAACAGCAATCCAAACCGTACCCACTGGCTTTTCATCCGTACCACCTGTTGGCCCTGCTATACCAGAAGTTGCTATTGCATAATCAGTTTTCATTTTTTGTTGCACACCCAATGCCATTTGCTCTACCACTTGCTGGCTAACTGCTCCAAACTGTTCTAAATCTTCAAGTTTTACATTTAACTCATTTATCTTTATTTCATTGGCATAAGAAATTACAGAACCCTTGTAATATTCGGAACTACCTGCTACTCGGGTAATTAAATGCGCTATATAACCTCCCGTACAGCTTTCAGCAGTAGCCAATGTTGCCTTATTTTTTCTAAGCAACTCCCCTATCAACATCCCCATATCTTCTTGCTCTTCAGAATAAATATATTGTGGAATAACAGCTTTTAATTGTTCAATCTGTTCATCAATACTTCGTTGTAACATCTCCCTATCCTTCCCTAATGAGCTTAACCGCAACTTTACTCTCCCTGGAGAAGGTAAGTAAGCCAACTTTATGGTTTCAGGTAAGGCATTTTCCCAATCGGCAATTTTTTCTACCAACATAGATTCGGGTAAACCCTGCGTATAAACCATTTGATTAATAATTTCTGGTAATTCATATTGCTGCTTTAACCACGGAATAATTGTATCAGTAATCATTGCCTTAGTTTCGTAAGGAACACCGGGCATTGCAACCAACACTTTATTATTTTTTTCGAACCACAAACCTGGAGCTGTTCCATTAGCATTGTGCACTACCTCACAATTATTAGGCACTATTGCTTGGTCTTGGTTATTTTGATTCATCACAAAACCTCTGCTCGTTACCAACTGTTCTATATGTTGATATACTTTTTCATCTCTCACCAATTCACCACCAAAATATTTATTGAGCGCTGGCATCGTTAAATCATCTTTAGTTGGACCTAAACCTCCCGTAACCAAAACTACATCAGCGTTACTCATTGCGTGTTCTACTGCATTTAAAATAGCTTCTTCAGTATCTGCTATAGATACATGCTCTCTTATCGTAAAACCTATAGCATTCATCTCCTTCGAAATCCAATGCGCATTAGTATTTAATGTTTGTCCTATTAACAATTCATCTCCTATCGAAATTATATCTAAGTTCATAAATCAAATGTAGAATTAAGATGTAAGAATTAAGAATTATATGTGTTTAATGTTTGGTTTTCTTATTTTTGAAATTGAATTTAATCAAAGAAAAATGAAAAAAACGATAATCATTACCATTGCATCTGTTTTACTAATTGGTTGTGCAGAAATGAACACAATACTTAAAGATATAGACACCACCTCTACTGGACCTGTACCACTAACCAATATAGAGGTAATTAAAGGACTTAAGGAAGCATTAAGCGTTGGAACGAACAACTCTACATCACTTACTTCTAAATTAGATGGTTTTTATAAAAACCCTGAAATTTTCATACCATTCCCTCCAGAAGCTATCAAAGTGAAAAATACAATTGAAGATCTTGGTATGAAAAGCCAAGTAGATAAATTTGTAATGACTATGAACCGCTCTGCAGAAACTGCTTCTAAAAAAGCTGCTCCTATTTTTATTAATGCGATTACTAGCATGAGTATTGCCGATGGCTTTGCTATTTTAAAAGGTAGCGATAATGCTGCAACAAATTATCTTAAAGAAAAAACTTCAGGGCAATTAAGAACTGAATTTAATCCTGTTGTAAGAAATGCAATTAGCGAAGTTGAAGTTACCAAATACTGGAACCCTGTAATTAACACTTACAATAAAATTCCTTTTATCGATAAACAAAACCCCAACTTAGAAGATTATATTACCACTAAAGCAATGGATGGTTTATTTTTGATGATAGAGAAAGAAGAAAAACAAATCCGTAAAGATCCTTTAGCAAGAGTTACTGATATTTTAAAAAGAGTTTTTGGATAATGATTGACGAAAGCAAAAATCCCTGGAAAACAGTTGAAAGCAATGTTACTTATGACAATTCTTGGATTAAAGTAACCGAACACCAAACTATTAACGCTTCAGGTGGAGATGGAATTTATGGTGTTGTTCACTATAAAAATATTGCCATTGGTATTATTCCACTAGATGAAGATTACAACACTTGGTTAATTGGTCAATACCGCTACCCGCTTAATCAATACAGCTGGGAAATTTGTGAAGGTGGTGGTTTACACCAAGATGACGTACTGGATTCTGCCAAAAGAGAATTACACGAAGAGCTTGGCATTAAAGCTAATAATTGGACGAGTATAATGGATATTCATTTAAGCAATTCAGTATCCGATGAAAAAGGTGTAATTTATATTGCCAAAGATTTAAGCCACTTTACTCCAGAACCTGAAGAAGGTGAAGTTTTACAAATTAAAAAACTACCATTTAACGATGTTTACGAAATGGTAATGAATGGCGAACTAACAGATAGTTTAACGGTTACTGGGATTTTAAAAACCAAATTACTAATTGACAAAGGAGTTATTTAATCGGTGTATTTTCTTAAAAAATATATCATCTGGATTATTTGTTTGCTTTCATTCTTTTCTGCACTTTTTTACAACCAGCTGAATTTAGACAAACTTCCTAAAGAACTTAAACGAGATAATACTACCGTAATTACCAAAGATGATTACAGTTACTTAAATCCTCCTGAAACATATCTTAAAACTGGGATTTGGAAACAAGAAGGAAATGATACTCAATCCTATTTTCTTCGCCCTCCAGGTTATGGTATTTTTTACCTGCTATTTTTAAAACTAACTAACAATCCTTTATTCTTTTTAAAAATTGCACAACTCCTACTTTTTTCTTTTTCTGTTTATTGGTTTTTTAGCATCACCTATTCGCTAATTAACAATAAAAATATTGCATTAATAGCCTCCTCCATTTATGGACTAACTCCTTTTGCTGTTGGATTTTTATCCTACACCTTAACCGAAGGAATTACTCCATCATTGGTTCTACTCTACGTCTTCTTATTATTTAAAGCCAATGAAAATAGCATTGCTAAACAAAAAACTATTTACTACTTTTTAGCTGCATTAAGTTTTGCGTTCTTACTAATCGTTCGCCCTCCTTTAGGGTTTCTTGGAATATTATTGTCCGTTTTCATTATTAATGATTATTGGAAAGAAGGGCTTACAAAAACCTTAATAAAATTAGTATTATTCGGAAGTATAGCTTTTAGTTTTATGACTGCTTGGCAAATCAGAAACTACAACATAACCAACCAATACATTGGCTTACATGCTATTTATTACCCTGATAATAATTCTATTTACCGTCCTACGTTTAAAGAATACTGGAATTTTGTTGGCGGATGGGCTCAAGAAGGTTCTGAAGTACACAGCTATATAGTTCCGATGTGGAAAGCTGCTATTAAAGGAGATACTTCTGAAATTTACATTAAAAATACTTTGGTTACTTTTCCCGAAAAGGTTATCAAACATTATAGTGAAGAACGATTAACTGCTGTTTTTAGAAAATATCAAGAAGCAACACTGCTTCAAAAAACATATTACGATAAAAATCTTCCAATGCCATTAGAAACTCCTCAAATTGAGTTGGAGGTAATTAATGACTTCAAAGCCTTAACTGCAGCATATAAAAGCGAATTTTGGTTCGAATATCACATCCTCTCTCCTATAAAGGTTTTTAAGATAATGAGCCTCCATTCTAATTTATCGTTATACATTTTCCAACATACATACAGAGGAAATTGGTTAATAGAAACTGCTCGGGTTTTATTTTATGGTTTACACGCCCTATCCTTTTTAGGACTTATTATTAGTTTATTTTGTATCAGAAGGAATAACTGGAAATTAACTGCTCTAACATTAACCGTTTTTATTTACGTGTTTTATTTGTGTTATTTCCAACGCGGAATAGAGGAACGATATACTTTACCTATTCTTTCTTTACTAATGATTGGGTTGGCAAACTTAATTACTGTCATTCTTCACTCTATTCCAAAACTATCTAAAAAATAGATTCTTCATTTTGATTTGTAAAACACTTCGACAGGCTCAGTGTGACAAACGGATGACAAAATCTACATTCAGAATGACAACTAAATTCATCAAGGAGATAACCTTGATTGTTTCCAATCGTTACGATCTTTAGTGTAAACAATTCTATCATGCAAACGACTTGGTCTACCTTGCCAAAACTCCATTTTAGTTGGTTTTACCACATAACCTCCCCAATGCACAGGACGAGGAACTTCTTTATCTTTAAATTTCTCTGTATAAAAAGCAACTTGCTCTTCCAATTGTTTTCTATCTCTTATTTCCTCACTTTGTGATGAAGCCCAAGCTCCAATCTGACTTTCTCTTGGTCGTTGAGCGAAATAAGCATCCGAATCTACCTCACTCACTTTCTCAACCTCTCCCTCTACTCTAATTTGTCTTTCTAATTCGCCCCAAAAAAAATTAAGCGAAACTTTATTATTTGCAGCTACATCACTTCCTTTATTACTATTGTAATTCGTATAAAAAACAAAACCATCCGATTTAATTCCTCTCATATAAACAATTCGAGTAGATGGCTGTCCATTAGCACTTACCGTAGTTAATGACATTGCATAAGGGTCTAATAGCTGAGCATTAACAGCTTCTTCAAACCAAATAGCATATTGTTCTATCGGGTTTTTATGTACAGACTCTTCCGTTAAAGCTTTCCCTGAAAAATCCCTCCTGATTTCGTTTAAATAATTTACAATGTCCTCATTCATAAGTCAGCCCATTTTAGAGTTGTAAAATTAATGAAATCCTTACTTGTTATTAACAATAATGTATTTTACCGTTTCAATTCCTATTTTTTTGGTAGATTTAAAGTGAAATTATGAATAACCCGTTAGACTATACTATAAAATCACTTAATAAACTAACCCCTAAAAAAGGTAGACTTTTATTAGCAGAACCGTTTATGGTCGATCCTTACTTTAAAAGATCTGTTGTATTACTTACCGAATATAATAAAAATGGTTCTTTTGGTTTTATCTTAAACAAACCTTTAGAATTAACCCTAAACGAAACAATCCCTGACTTTCCTGAATTTGATGCTCCAGTTTTCCTCGGAGGCCCTGTTCAACCTGATAGTTTGTTCTATATTCACACTCAAGGCAATTTTATTGAAGGAAGTCTAGAGATAGGTGATGGTTTATATTGGTCAGGAAACTTTAACCAACTCAAACAACTTATTAAAGATCAACAAATTTTTCCTCACGAAATAAAGTTTTTTATTGGCTACTCAGGATGGGATTTTGACCAACTAACTGAAGAGATCGAAGATGAATCATGGATTATATCTGATCTCCAATCAAAAAAAATTAAAGATTTAAATGACACCGATTTATGGCAAGATACACTTCAAAAAATGAGTGAAAAACATGCTATTTTATCTCACTTTCCCGAAGACCCAAGCCTTAATTAAAACAAATGAAGAAAGCGATTATTTTTTGCTTATTTTTTTACTGTATAATTTCCTTAACAAAAGCACAAGATGACTATGTAATTAGTAAGCCTATTACCCAGAAAATCAACTCTTACGAAAAATTAGATAACCCAGATTTTACAAATTACTTGCTTAGCTCTTCCTCATTCACTCTAAAAAAAAGAGATATTCGTGTTTCAAACACAGATATTCTATTTGCAAAAGGGAGCTATGGTATAACTAACAACACAACAGTATCATTAAGCATGTCCCTAATTGGAGGCTTTGTAGCCTCCATAAAACAACAAATCAACTTATCTGATGAATTAAAAATGGGAGTTTCTGCCAGCGTAGGACAGATAGTGTCTATACCTACTGACTCTATTATATTTTTTACAGGAGGACAAACTATGGTTACTCTCGGTGATTTTCAAAACAATATTACCTTTGGTCTTGGTTTTTATTACGCTAAAAGCTCCTTTAAAATAGTTAATAATGAAAAAGAATTCTTTTTAAGCAATATTTATGTTGCTACACAAAAACAATTAGGACGAAGAGTTTATCTTATTGCTGAAGGCATCTACTTTAATAATTATAATGTTTTATCTGGTGCATTAGGAGTTAAAATAACCATAAAAGAGAGTATGACTTTAGGTTTTGGGGTAATGCCACTCGCATGGATAGATCCGAGTATTAACAGTTCTAACATAGAAGCAAATGCAATACCTTTGTAACTTTCAGAATGCTGTTAGACAGACACTAACTTGTTTATTTGTTCCAAAATCTCTATTGTTGCCTTATTAAAATATCTCTTTTCTCTGTAAGCAACCACCCATTCTATTCCTTTTACTGCGTTAGTTAGAAAGAGTTCATCTGCTTGCAACAACATACTTCCATTTACCATTCCTTCAAAAACATTAATATTCATTTCTTTAGCAATTCGCAATACTTGCTTCCTCATAACTCCATCCATACAACCCTCATCTAAAGAAGGTGTGTAAAGATTATTATTTTTATAAAGAAATATATTTGAACTAATAGCTTCCACTATTCTATCTTGATCATTTAAAACAATGCAATCATCTAAATTATTCTCTCTTTTATAAATACCTGTTAAAACATGAGGAATACTATTGGTCGTTTTAATTTGAGACAATACATCTCTACGCCTTTTTAACTCATTATAAACATCAACACATGAGCCTTTTTCATTTAACACATAAGCGTTATCTTTTAAAGGTGTAGCTTCTATCACATAAGATTTTCCTTCTTTTTTGTCAGGCGTATACAACCCTCCTCCCGATCGAAATACAGTTAATCTTATTCTACCCCCTTTTTTAATACGATTTTTTTGAATTAACTGAACCATCTGCTCTTTTAAGTCTTTAAAAGAAATATTTGCCGAATGCATTTTTAATACTTGCATCCCTTTTTTTAGACGCATAAAGTGATCTTCCAAAAAGCAAGGTTCACCATTAATTATTCGAATGGTTTCAAACAATGCGTCACCGTATTTAAATGCTCTATTATTAACCGTAAACACTTTTTCATTTTCTTCATAAAGAAAACCATTGAAATTTATATATCGTTGACTGCTCAATTTATTTGATTTAAATAGTTAATTAATTTATCATTCGACTTAACTAAAACTCCTTTAATCTCTGCTCTTTCAGCAGCCAAAACATCCCTTCTACTATCTCCAATAAAATATGCTGTTGATTTATCAATATCATATCTAGCCATGGCTTTTTCTAATAACAAGGAATCAGGTTTTCGACAAATGCACTTTTCATTAATTGTATGATGTGGACAATAGTAAATATCTAGCAAATCTATTTCATTTTCTTTAAAGCACTTTTGCATATAACTATGTACCTTTTTTACTGCGTCATGATTATAAATACCTTTTGAAATTCCGCCTTGATTGGTTATTACAATAAACTGAAAACCTTTTTCCTTTAATAATTTCAATCCTTCAAAAAGCCCTTCAACAATTTTAAATTGTTCAACTTCAAAAGTATAATCTCCTGGTTCAAAATTAATGACACCATCTCTATCTAAAAAAACAACCTTAATCATTCAGCCAATTTATGTGTTAAAGATATAAAAAAGAAAAAGATAACAAAAAAATGAGCTTATTAATTAAATACAGAAAGTAGCTCTGTAATAAAATTCATAAAGGCATCTGGAACAAAAAGTAACGTAAACAAAAAACCGAAAATTGCACCATAAATATGTGCATCGTGGGCAATATTAGTTCCACCACGTTTTTCCATATACTTTTCGTAAGCTAAATACAACACTCCAAAAACCAGCGGAGGAATACTGATAGGAATAAACATAATACCTATTCCGCCACTAAAAGGAGCAAAAGCTATCATAGAAAATAACACTGCAGAAACTGCTCCTGAAGCACCAACAGAATTATAACTGTAATTATCTCTATGTTTCATTAAGGCTGGCAACGTTGCAATTGCCATTCCACCAATATAAATCAACAAATAATAGACCACACCTAAACTACCCATGTGATTAATCAAAATTGATTCAACAGAGTTTCCAAAAGAATACAATACATACATGTTAAACCCTAAATGCATGATATTATTATTATCATGTATTAACCCATGAGAAAATATTCGCCACCATTCTTTTCTATGAAAAACTTGGTAAGGATTAAACAGTAATTTTGAATATAATTCTGGTTTACTATTAGCTGACAAGGAGACAGCAACCGTTATTACGATAATTATTAATGTGATTGATATATTCATTTAAAACAAACTCATTTGATCGTCACCATCTTTATCTACATCTTTAGTTGATGATTTTTTCTCTTCTTTTGATTCTACTGGCTCCTCAATCTCCTTTTCAGACTCTTCTTCCTTAACGAGTTCAACAGATTCTTTTACCTTTTCTTCAATTACTTCTTCTATCACTTCAGAATCAACTATCTCCAAATCCTCAACAGACTCTTCTACTTCTACTTCTACTTCTACTTCTACTTCTACTTCTACTTCTACTTCTACTTCTACTTCTACTTCTACTTCTACTTCTACTTCTACATACGGTAAAGATTCTAGTACATCAATATTTTTCACTTTATGTTGAGTCAATCGATTACCAATTGCTTTCATTCCTTTTATCGAAATAAATTCTTCCAAAACAACCATTTCATTTTCTTTTTGTTTTCCTTTTATTTTTGAGAATGTTATTTCAATTTGTGGTAACCAATCTGTAGAAACAACTTCTAATTGTGAGTTTTCGTGCTCTGAAATAAACAATACTTTCTTATCAGTTGGTTCCGCTAAGAATCGTTTTACAAAATACTCTTGCTTATCTCCATCAAAATATACTGCTGAAATAGGTTTTTTTGGATTCCATTTTTCCAACACAATCATATCTTCCTCAAACTTAGTAAACAAATCGAATCCTAATAGTTGATATTCACCACTTTGCATTACTGTTAAAATTCTATCTGAAGCTTTAAACTCTCCTAAAAACTCTCCTCTTTCATCTGAATTTAATCGTTGCACAGTATCATCAAACCAAATTTTACGAGCGGCCAATGTCGAAACACCTGCTTCTTTCAATTCTATTTTAGAAATAGGGAATTTAGAAACACGATTTCCTCCCGCTCCTCTTCCTTTTATAGCTAATTCAGAAAAATTGAGTTCAAACTTTTGTTTACGAACCTTTGCTGTTGGTTTCAACTTAATCTGAACGGTCTCTGCTTCTCCGTTAGGATTCGCTGTAAACCACAATATTTTAGAACCTTCCGTTCCTTTTGTAATCGGATATTCTTTATCTCTTGTTATAGATGTTACAGAAAAACGTTTCATCATAGAAATACCTGTTTTTCCATCTTGATAAACGACATTATACGTTGTACGTGTATCTCCTTTTTTCCAAACACCTACATGGATAATTCCTTTTCCAAAAAATGCTTTTGATGATATTTTTGAAACCTGCATTACACCATCTTTACGGAAAACAATTACACTATCGATATCCGAACAATCAGCTATAAACTCACTATCAGAACGCTTTAATCCAGAACCAACAAACCCTTCTTCAAGATTCGCGTAAAGCTTCACGTTACTTACTGCAACTTTCGAAGCATCAATACTTTCGAAAGAACGAATTTCAGTTTTTCGCCCTCGTCCTTCTCCGTACTTTTTCTTTAATTCTTTAAAATAGTTAACCGCAAAATCGACTAAATTTTCAAGGTTAAATTTTACTTTTTCAATCTCCTCTTCAAGGCTAAAAAGTTTTTCCTCCGCTTTTTCCGAATCATGTTTAGTGATTCTTCTCATTCTAATATCTAACAAGCGTTTTACATCTTCATGGGTAACTTCTCTTAATAGATGTTTAGTAAATGGCTTTAATAAATCTATCGTTAAATCGATTGCTTCGTCATAACCTAAACCATGCAGCTTTACGTAAATTTTATTTTCGATAAAGATTTTCTCTAAAGAAGAAAAATGCCATTGTTCCTCTAATTCCTTTTGTCGAATCTCTAATTCAAGTTTCAATAAGTCTTTTGTCCTTTCTGTAGAGAGCCTGAGCATCTCTGTTACGCCAATAAATTTAGGTGTATCATCTTCAATAACTCCTGAATTTGGCGAAATAGAAACTTCACAATCTGTAAAGGCATAAAGCGCATCAATCATCTTATCTGGAGAAACTCCAGCAGGTAAATGAATTAATATTTCTACAAACTCGGCAGTGTTATCTTCTACTTTTCTAACTTTAATTTTACCTCTAGCATTTGCTTTAAGTATGGAATCAATTAACTTATCAGTTGTTGTACCAAATGGTATTTCAGTTATTTTAAGTGTCTTTTTATCTTCCTGTCCAATTCTTGCCCTAACTTTTATCTTTCCTCCTCTAAGCCCATCATTATAAGCAGACATATCTGCCATCCCACCAGTTAAAAAATCAGGATAAACAATTACTTTTTTAGTCCCTCTTAAAATCTTTATTGAACCATCTATTAGCTCTATGAAATTGTGAGGCAAAATTTTACAAGCCAAACCTACTGCAATTCCTTCTACACCTTGTGTTAATAATAAAGGAAACTTTACAGGAAAAGTTTCTGGTTCTTTATTTCTGCCATCATAAGAGGTTAACCACTTGGTTGTTTTTGCATTAAAAATAACTTCTAATGCAAATTTAGTTAAACGCGCTTCAATGTATCTTGGTGCTGCAGCTCTATCTCCTGTAAAAATATTTCCCCAGTTTCCTTGACAATCAACCAATAAATCCTTTTGTCCAACCTGAACTAACGCATCACCAATAGAAGCATCTCCATGTGGATGGTACTTCATTGTGTTACCAATAATATTCGCAACCTTGTTATAACGACCATCATCCATCTCCTTCATAGAATGAAGAATCCTTCTTTGAACAGGTTTTAACCCATCGTTTAAGTGTGGAACAGCTCTTTCTAAAATTACGTAAGAAGCATAATCCAAAAACCATTCTTTGTACATTCCAGAAATCTGAATAACATTCTCTAAATTATTCTCTTCATTTTCAGAACGTTCAAATTCTTCGTCTCTTTCTATGTTTTCTTCTTCACTCATTTATTCCTTTAAATTAAATCGAACTGGTATTGCATATTGAACTTTTATTGGATCTCCATTTCTATGTCCAGGTTCCCATCTTGGCATATTTTCTACAATTTTCTTTGCTTTGTCATCCAACATTTTATTTGTTTCACCAACTACTTTCACATTTATGATAGAACCATCTATATCTATTGTAAAAGTTACAGAAATTGGCACAAATTGATTTCCATGTTCTTTCATATAGGCTACTCCATCAAACCCTTTTGGTAATAAAACATTTTTATCTAAATAATCATAAAAAGCATTATCCCCTCCAGTAAATTGGGGCATTCTATCTTTTATTACTTCTTCATTTTCTTCTCCAACAGTATCAGCAGATTTTTGAGTAAATCCAGTTACACCACAAACAAATAGTGAGGTCAATATTATTATTCTCAGCATCATTCCTCTACTATCTCTACTTCTTTTTCATCCTCAATATCTTTTTCTACTTTGAGGTTTTCAATTATAAATTGTTGCCTATCTGGAGTGTTTTTACCCATATAAAAATCCAGTAGTTTCTGAATTGGTGTTTCTGGACCAATTACTACTGGTTCTAAACGAATATTATCACCAATAAAGTGTTTAAACTCACTCGGGGAAATCTCCCCTAGCCCTTTAAATCGTGTAATTTCTGGCTTTCCTTTTAATTCTATTATCGCATCTTTTCTTTCTTGATCTGAATAACAATAAATTGTTTTTGATTTATCCCTTACCCTAAACAATGGTGTTTCTAATACTTGTAAATGCCCATTTTTAATTACATCAGGAAAAAACTGTAAAAAGAAAGTAATTAACAGTAAACGAATATGCATACCATCCACATCAGCATCTGTTGCTATAATAATATTGTTATACCTTAAATCATCAACACCTTCTTCAATATTAAGAGCTGCTTGCAATAAGTTAAACTCTTCATTTTCATAAACAATTTTCTTTGTTAATCCGTAGCAGTTTAAAGGTTTCCCTTTTAAACTAAACACAGCTTGCGTGTTTACATTTCTTGATTTTGTTATAGAACCAGATGCAGAATCTCCCTCAGTAATAAAGAGCATTGTTTCTACTTTTCTATCATCATCTTTTGCATCATTATAATGAACCCTACAATCTCTTAATTTTTTATTATGTAATGCAGCATCTTTTGCTCGTTTTTTGGCAATTTTTTTAATACCTGCCATGTCTTTTCGCTCCCGTTCAGACTGCATTATTTTACGCTGAATAGCTTCTGCTACAGCAGCATTTTTATGTAAGAAATTATCTAATTCTCTTTTTAAGAAATCGGTTATAAAAGCACGCATTGTTGGCCCACCTGGTCCAACTTCTGTAGATCCCAATTTTGTTTTTGTTTGAGATTCAAAAATAGGTTCCATCACTCGTACGCTTACTGCCGAAACAATAGAAGACCGAATGTCTGCGGCATCATAATCTTTACCATAAAACTCACGAATAGTCTTGACTATTGCTGTTCTAAATTCAGTTTGATGTGTCCCTCCCTGCGGTGTATATTGTCCGTTTACAAACGAATAATATTCTTCACCGTAAGCTTGAGTATGTGTTATAGCTACTTCAATATCATCCCCTTTTAAATGGATAATTGGATAAATAGGCTCATTTGATAAATTCTGAGCCAACAAATCTCTTAATCCATTTTCTGAATGAATTTTTTCTCCATTAAAGTTTAATGTTAATCCAGTATTTAGAAAAGCATAATTCCACAACAGTTTTTCTACGTGTTGTGTTCTGTATTTGAATTGCTTAAAAACATCTTCATCTGGAACAAAAGTCATTTTAGTCCCTTTTCTCAATGAAGTCTTTTCTATTTTTGAATTTATCGTTAAATTTCCTCGCTCAAATTCTGCTTTTTTAATCTCTCCATCTCTAATCGCTTCTACTCTAAAGTAACTCGATAAGGCATTAACAGCTTTTGTTCCTACACCATTTAATCCAACTGATTTTTGAAAAGCTTTACTATCATATTTTCCTCCTGTGTTCATTTTAGAAACACAATCAATCACTTTTCCTAAGGGGATTCCTCTTCCGTAATCTCTTACTTTAACAACTTTATCTCTAATACTAATATCAATATTTTTTCCATATCCCATTGCATACTCATCAATAGAATTATCAATTACTTCTTTTAGTAATATATAAATTCCATCATCATAAGCAGCTCCATCTCCAAGCTTACCAATATACATTCCTGGTCGCATACGGATGTGTTCTTTCCAATCTAAAGAACGGATATTATCTTCATTATAAATTGCTTCTTCAGCCATATTAACCTTCTGAATTTTAAAAAATAAAAATAACTATAAATCAAGCCTCCTACTCAGACTCATTAGAAACGTTTTCAATAGGTTATCAACAACAAAATTAATTCTAAGTTAAAAGTTTTTAAATTGAAAAATTTATGATTTAAACCCAATTTTCATTCTTGGTGTTTCTTGTTCGTTAATAAATTGTTTTAGATAATCAAATATCAATTCTATTTTTTCATCTTGACCAGATACTTTCTTTCGGATTTCTTCCATTTCTAACAATAAGCCTTTATGTGTAAGGAGCAATTTCCTCATTTTTGTAAACAATCGAATAATTTGAATATTTACGGCAATTGCTCTATCACTATTCAAAACGCTAGACAACTGAGCAACACCTTGTTCTGTAAAACAAAATGGAGCATAACGTAAACTCATCTTTTCAGCATTGGAGGTCGCAAATTGCGTTCTCCAATTTTCAAATTCTTTTGCACTCATTTCAAACATAAAATCTGTAGGAAATCTTTTTACATTTCTTCTAACCGCTTCTTTCAAACGTTTCGTTTCAACTCCGTACAATTTTGCCAAATCTCTATCCAACATGACTTTTTCACCTCTAATTTCATAGATTTTACTCACAATTGCTTCTTCTGGCATTTTTATCAATTCGCTCATCGGTATGGTATAAGAATCTAGATTCCACATCAAATGCAGAATAATTCAACTTCTTATTTTGATTTCTCCCGCTAAAGCGAAATTCTCAAAATAGAGTTTCATTAATTAATCTCCAATTTAGAAATTCGTTGTTTTAAGTCCTTCAACTCAATACCAACACTTCTCATTAAACTTAAGATATTGGTTGGATTTAACTCATCCTCCTCATACTGACCAATACACAAGTTCAATTTAAATTGCCATATCTCCATAATTTCAGAAATGTGAATTTGATAAGGCTGATATGCTTTATTATCAGAAGAAAGCGTTAAATAGTTATTATCTAAATTGCTAGTAAAAACACGTTTATAAACCAATCCATCATCTTTAGTTAAAATGATATAACAGAAATTATTTTTTACAGCGTTTGGATTTTCCATAAATTCTGCAACCACAACATCTCCATCTTTAACCCAAGGATGCATTGAGTCTCCTTTAATTGGAAATGCTCTATGCTTACCTGTTGGTAAAAAATCTAAACTCATAATTGGCAATTCTGCAATAAACTCGGTATCAGAATACCCTTGCAAATAACCTGCTGAAGCCTGTTTGGTAACAACTTCAATTACATTTTCATTGTGCTCATCTACTCGCATTGGAAACAACACACGCTGATTTCCAATATCAATAAATGTATCATCTTCTGCTAAGGTTAAATCATTCTTTACCAATGCATCAATTGGAATTTTAAAAAAATCTGATAATTGAATTAACGTATCTATTGGAGGTTCTGAACGACCTTCTTCATAAGACCCTACTCGTGATTTAGAGATCTCTACCTCTATTGAAAACTGTTCTTGTGTTAACTCTTTAAGACCTCTTAAGTGCTTGATGTTTTTTGCTATCTTTCTCATAACTACAAATATAGGTTAAATATTCTACATTTTGTAGTTTTATGGTTTAAAAGTAAAAAAAAGGAGTTATTCTCTCTTGAATAACTCCTTTTTTTACTGGACTTAGTACATTTGACAGGAGATTTTAGAACAGCCTACCAAGCATAGATTTAATAATTTTATGTTTATGAAGAAAAGATATTTTACAAAAGAGTTTAAATTAAATGCGGTTTCC
>Ga0256845_1001670_pt1 | contig 17371 bp, 9 predicted proteins | sample RiftiametaG_FD_189101 | JGI IMG/M metagenome (GOLD analysis project Ga0256845, IMG submission 189101) | Tube worm associated microbial communities from hydrothermal vent at the East Pacific Rise, Pacific Ocean - Riftia | ecosystem: Host-associated > Annelida > Integument > Unclassified ...
ACGGCGAGGGAAAACCCGTCCTGGCAGATACGTCTCCCAACCTGCGCTGGGTAGGCAACGGCCGCACCATCCTGGACAACAAGGGACAGGTCCTGAAAGCCTACGAGCCCTACTTTTCCAGTACCCCGGAGTTTGAGGACGAAGCCGAGCTCGTCGAGCAAGGCGTCACCGCACTGAACCACTACGACCCGCTCGGCCGCCTCGTCCGCACAGACTTTCCAAACGCGACCCACACCAAAGTTCAATTCTCTCCCTGGACCCAGACCAGCTGGGACGTCAACGACACCGTTCTCGACAGCCCCTGGTACGCCGAGCGCATCAGCTACCAAGGCGCCGACGTCGACCTGCTCGCAGAAAAGCGCGCCGCCCAGCTCGCGGCCAAACACGCCAACACCCCGAGCGTCGTCCACCTCGACACCCTCGGCCGCCCCTTTCTGAGCATCGCCCACAACATCGACCCGGGCGAGACCGCCGAGCACCTCGAGACCCGGACCACGATGGACATCGCCGGCAACATCCTCGAGGTCGAAGATGCCCGTGGGAACATCGCCGAGACTCGGACCTACGGCATGCTCGGCCAGTCCCTCACCACGGAGAGCCACGACGCCGGCGCCCGGCGACACCTGCTCACCGCCCTCGGCCAACCCATGCGCAGCTGGGACGACCGAAACCAACGTTTTTCCCATACCTACGACGCGCTCCGCCGCATGCAGGCCCGAACCGTCAGCGAAAGCGGTGGCCCGGAAAAACTACTCGAGCGCATCGTCTACGGTCACCTACTCGACACGCCCAAGGCAACGAACCACGTCGGCCGGGTCTACCGCATCTACGACGGGGCCGGCGTAGCCACCACGGAGGCCTTCGACTTCAAGGGTAATCCCATCTCCGAGAAACGTCAGCTGGTCTCGGACAAGAAGACCCGGCCCGACTGGAGCGCGCTGCTGACGAAGGCTACAGTCTCGGACATGGCGACCGCCGCCACAGCGCTGTTGGACGCAGAGATCTTCGAGGCAAGCTCGACCCGCGATGCGTTGAACCGTGTGCTCACGGCCGTCTCACCAGACGACAGCACGGCGAGCTACACCTACGACGAAGGCGGTAGCCTCGAAAAGGTGGAGCTCCAACACCGGGGAAGCACCACCACACAGACCATCGTGGGAGATATCGCCTACGACGCCCGAGGCCAGCGTGAGTCCGTCGTCTACGGCAGCACAACCAGTCCCACGACGAGCACTGCCTACAGCTACGACCCCGAGACCTACCGCCTCGCCTCCCTCGAAACCATACGCGGGAGCGATAGCAAAGTCCTCCAAGAGCTGGCGTACCACTACGACCCGGTCGGAAACATCACGGACATCCGGGACGCCGCGCAGCAGACGGTCTACTTCCAAAATGCCGTCGTCTCGGCGGCAAACTCCTACGAGTACGATGCCTTGTACCGGCTGGTGGCGGCCAGCGGTCGTGAGCACAGCACCCAGGGGACGACTCAGCGCACCCACGTCGAAGTCCCTGTGGGCACTCAGCCAATGAGCTCGGACCCGAGCGCGATGCGGCGCTACACCCAAGAGTTCAGGTACGACGAGGTGGGTAACATCACCGAGATGAAGCACATCCCGAGCGGAGGCACGGGGTGGACACGGCGCTACCAGTACGCGACCGCGGGCAACCGGATGCTGGCGACGAGCAGCACGGGCGATGCGCCCGGGGCCATCTACACAGACAGCCCGACCTACGCGCACACCTACACCTACGACACGCATGGCAGCATGACGGTCATGCCGCACATCTCGTCGCTGGTCTGGAACTCGGACGACGAGATGCAGCAGGCGGCGGTGGGGACAGAGACGGTCTACTTCCAGTACGCTGGTGGCAGCCGGACCCGGAAGTTTGTAGAAAAATCCGGCTCGACCACTGAAGAGCGCATCTACCTGGGCCCCTGGGAGCTGTACCGCAAAGAGGTCAACAGCACGCTGAACCTCGAGCGGGAGACTCTGCATATCAGCGATGGCACGGGCCGCATCTGCATGGTGGAGACGAAGACGGTCTCGGGTGGCACGACGGTGTCCAACCCAGTCGGTATCTGGCGCTACCAGCTGGGGAATCACCTGGGCTCAGCGGCGACGGAGGTCGACGCAAGCGGAGGGCTGATCTCGTACGAGGAGTACCACCCGTACGGAACCAGCTCGTATCGGGCGGTAGACTCGAGCATCGATGTCTCGGCGAAGCGATACCGGTACACGGGGATGGAGCGTGATGAGGAGACGGGTCTGGCGTACCACTCGGCTCGGTATCTGGTTCCGTGGCTGGGGCGGTGGTGTTCGGCAGATCCGATAGGACTCGAGGGCGGACTCAATCGATTTCCCTATACGAACAATCCAATAGGCGCCCTCGACACATCCGGAACGAGTCCTTCGACCTATTCATCTGAAAGGCCCGCACCTCTGGGTCCTTCGTCTACGGGGGAGTGGAACCGGGTCGAGTCCGGAGACCCCATCTACGAAGAATCCGCAGAAGGTGAGTTTGGCGAAGTGTTTCATTGGGAGTGGAATTCTGTCCCACTGGAACCCAAAGAGGAGTTCTTGGCCCGGAAGGACCGACAAGTCACCCTGCAAAACTGGAACCGTCAGCAAGAAGTATTGGGAACAATTGCTGAGCAGAACTCCCAAGAGTTCAACGTCGCAGATCTGACATTGTATGGATCGATGATGGATGGGCGCATGAACTTCGAGAATGCTGTCGACGCGGCATTAGCGGGAGACTACGGAACAACTCTACACCAATCCGGGTGGGGTGTAGTGAACACGAGTCTAACCATTCTCGATGTCCTGACCTTCGGTGGAGCATCGGCTGCGACCAAGGGAGTTGTACATGCCGAGGCCCGGCAGACCGGGAGGACCGTCGCCAAAGCGCTCGACGCTGAAAGCAACATGGCGCGCTTTGAACGACCGAATGGGGACGTCGATCTCGGGGGGGGAGCCCGAAACGTCACCGACACGGTGAGCGCGGAAGGTAGTGCCTCGGCGGACCTTGGGCCCTCGAGCGCTAGGTCTGCCCCCGAGGCTCGAGCTGGGGTTGGGGGAGAGGCTGGAAAGGTACCGCCAGAGGCACCAGCGAGCACCCCGATTTCTGCATCCTCCGGGAAGGATCAGGGAGTCAAGCTGACGGGCAAAGGGCGGAGGATGATTGGGAATCTACGTGAGTTGAAGGACGTGGATGCCGCAGTTCTAATACTTCGGCGCGGGGGGAACGGCAGCAATGTCAGGAAGGCCCTTGGGGACCAGTTGAAGGGAAAAACCGTTGGTGAAATCGCCAATCTAGCCGCAACGGGAGACCCGGCGGCGAAGACAGCCCTGAAGATCATTAAACAAGCCGGAAAGAAAGGACAAAAGTACTGATGCGAGATTCTATATCCTACATTTCTGAAGAAGGGGGAGGGCTAGGTGAGGCCTTGGGAGTGTATGTACAGGGTTTGGATCCAGGTGAATCAAAGATGTTGGTGGGCATCGTTCTGAAGTTCGAATCGGGGACGCTTCCGTTATTTGTGACTGACGATGACGAACTGACTATAGTTCAAAACTTTGATGTGCACTCCCCAACCGAGGGGCATTTCTGCGAGAGCATAGGGTCGTTTTATCCTTGGCGTGATGTTCTTGGTGCATCTGTACTTTGGGGCTGGATATTGGTGAATCAACAAGGGTATACGGATGGCATGCAGTTTGAGTTCCTGAAGTCGATGGGGGGGGAGTCCACTGTTATCCAACTTCTTGCTGTTGCAGGAGAGATTCTCGTGCGGACCATGGAGGTGGTTGCTGAGAACGACAAACCATGACCGGATTGCCCGCGTCCACTTCGCCTTGAACGCTGTCGTGTAGCTCATCTATCTCTGGAATCCCGCCCCAGATGAGGGGGGGGCGTGCCCGACGGCTGCGCCCAATTTCGATGGCAACTATCCTGACAGAGGGGGGGTGAGCCCATTCCCACAATGGGTTCAACAAGGTGTGATGTTTAGGCTGTCTGGTGTTTAGCCACCGCTTGGTGGATGGTTGCATCAGGATGCCTCCCCGACTCGGAGACGTCTCGGCCGCCCCTCAGAACTGGTTGAGACGTCTCCGGGCTGCCCTGGCCTCCCCTCAGAGTTGGCCGAGAGGCATCGTACGATGACCAGGGCAGCAACGTAGGGCCCAACCGTAGTCGGTGACAGATGCTTCAGGTACGATGCCGCCGTGGAGCGCGCGCCGAACGAAGTCGTCGAGGCCAACGTGTGCCGCTACGCGCTCGCCAAGCAGATGTCCCTCGATGCGGTCGCCAGTGCCAGCGGCATCTCGCTCAAGCACCTGACGGCGATTTTTCGGGGCACCCGGGACCCCGATCTCGGCTTGATCGGGCAAATCGCGGAGGTGCTCGGCGTGAGTGCCTCAGACCTGCTCGCTGAGCCCGACTTCAACTGACGCGGAGAGTCAGCTCCCCATCATGACGTGGTCCGAGAGGGCTCGGAGTATGACGGTTGCGATCTCTCGCTGGGGCTCGGGGAGGCCAAGGGCGAGTTCGACCATCTCGTCGCTGCGCCTCTCTGAAAGCAAGACCGAGGGGGTGGTCATGAGTGCTTCGGCGACCTTGCAGAAGGTGAACAGGTTCGGGTGAACAGTGCCACGCTCAAGCCGACCGATGGTCTCAGTGGACAAGCTGGCGGCTTCAGCGAGTGCCTCTTGTGTCAGTCCCATGGTCTGCCGGCGTTTGAGTAGGCGCCTGGCGACTTGCCTGGCTGTCAACACGGCTGCCTCGCTGACAGCCACGGGCAATACAGAACGCGAGAATCAGGGGTTTTGCGATTCATGTTTCTCCAGCCCTTGCACGGGCACGCGGGTGCGAGACGGGTGCAACCGCCTCGCTTACATGCCGAGCCCCGACTTTGCTCGACAGGCCACCCAACGGCCGGAGTTGACCGCGGGGGCGAGAGTTGTGTTCTCCGAGCCCTTGCACAGGCTCACGTGAATGCTAGCAGGCCCCTTCAACCCAAGCAAGACACAGGCCGCTCTCGTGGAGGCTCGAGCAGCAGGCACGGGCTACGTCTCAACCCGACATCGGTGATCTGTTCACCATCGACCAGGCGCGGCAGGTTGTCCCATGGTCCGATCACGTTCGAGCCGCGCCAGCAAGCCGGGGAGGAGACTCCAGGCCGCGGTCGGGCGGCCGGTCGATACCGAGGTCGTCGAGCAGGTTGGCAAGACCAACCCAATTCGCTTCTGGGGAATGAGCCACGAGGTCGAACGTTGAGCAACCGATTCGAGTGCCGACGCTTCGGCGCCCATGTCAAGAGTCTGCGGAAGGTCCGGGGAATGACCCAGGAGCAGCTGAGCGAGAGGGCTGGGCTATCGCCCGACACAATCCGCCGACTCGAACATGGGAGCTTCTCGCCCAGCCGGGACACGCTCGTGAAGCTGTGCGCCGGCTTGGACATCCTGGTGAGCACGCTATTTCTGGGCTACGAGCTGGGCGAGCGCGATTCTGCCCGGGAGCTGGTGGACCTGGTGACCGGCCGGCAGATCTGTCAAGTCGAGGCCGCGACTTCCATCGTGCGACTGTTTCTCGAGCAACTCGACCGGCGCTGTGAACTGGTCGACGACGCCACAGTGTGATGCCGACCTTCTTGGTGGGGACTTCAGGCCGCCCGCGCCCAGTCCTTCGCTACCCGCTGGGCTTGCTCGATCACCGTCAGCACTGTCAGGTCCCGCTTGTCCGGCTGGTAGTCGTGCTTGCGCAGCAGTCGCTTGACCTTGCGGCGCATGTCCGCGCGGACCGTCTCCTTTTGCGTCCAGTCGATCGTCACCGAGCAGGGGATCGCCGCGACCAGGTCATGCGCGATCTAGGAGTGTCCTGCCCCTGGTGATGTGGGTCGGGCCCGGTTTAGGCGGCAACTATCCTGACAGAGAGGGATCCACCCACCTTGCAGACCAACTACTGCCAACCCGGGCTCGCCGTCGGCGTCGCGGGTCTCGCCCTGGTCGTGGTCGGGACCACGCTCATCGCCATCGATCTCGCTGTGCTGGCCCCCCACGGCCGAGCTCGGGGGTGAAGTGACGGCGTTTCGTGGTGGTCTTGCGGGACATGGGGACTTCTGATGTTGGCGGTGGTGGAGTCCGATTTCAACTGGAGCAGGACACGCGAGCTCCACTACGCCATCACCGTAGCCGCGCACAAACGAGGCAGCGGCGAGGTCATGGCGAGCGACCTCTCCCTGGGCACACCCAGGGCCGCCGAGACCGGATTGCTCGCTCTCCTCGAGCGGGGTGGGTTCACCTATGACCAGCTCCACACCGAGCTCGACCGGCTCGCGCTGCCGCTGGTCATGCAGCGGGCGGAGGGAGGCATCCGCAAGGCGGCCGAATCCCTGGAGATCACCAGGCCACGGCTGCGCAAGAAGCTTGCTGCGATGGACGGCGATCCCTTCCTCGAAGACTGAGGTGATCGACGCGGCGACGCATGCCAGGCCGGCCCGTTGGCCGAGGTGGCTCTCGGACCGTCGGAGTAGATCTCTGTGCGGTTAACAATCGTTCTCTCGCCCGAGGTCCCCAGGAGGCGTCCCATGTCAGAACATCCATGTGTAAATTCGAACCTCTCGAGTATCAAAATCGAGCAATTGTTCCTACTGTCATGTTTTGAACCTACTTATGATCCACCCATGGGGGTACGACACTGAGGTATTGGGCGGCGTGGGACCTACGTCCAGACTCCCAAGCAAGGCAACCCCAGGCGAATAGTTCAACCCGTGTCCTCCCTAACTCTTGAGTCTCTCTCCGGCGGCGTGCTGTGATGCGGAAATGACGCAGCGCCTGCTTCGACTGGACACCAACGCCTTGGAGAACACCGATGCCGAAGCACACCAAGCTCTCCATTGAGCGCCGCACCATGAAGCATGACTTTCCAGAGCTTGAGGGCTCGACCCCTCGCACGGCCGCTAGATGGCTACGTGACTACCTCTACGCGCGACAGCAGCTCACTCGCCCCGACGGTCGCGTCCTCTTCGAGTACCGCACGTCTGTCGAGGAGCTCGAGCAACTCCGTCAGCTCCTTGTCGGTTGCTTTCCCAGAACCACGCACGAGTGCGCTGCATTTTGCCTCTACGCCGCTGAGTGGTGGCGCCGGCACGGCCGAGGCCTGACATTCGCGGGCCTGCTCGAGTCGGTCGAGCTAGACGTCTCCTACACCAGGCTCTATGGGCCCATCGAAGGGGGCATGCGCTACTGGGGTCGAGAGTTGCGCCACTTCGAATCCTCTGGCCGAAGACGACGTGACTTCGTCGGGAGCCTGTCCCGGGAGGGGGGCCTCCCCCTTCAGATGCTGCTCGAGTCGCAGGGCTCGGTCCGTCGTTTCTTTCGCCGCCTGCTGCGGGAACGAGCGGTCGGCGAGATTGATACGCAGCACGCGGAGATCGCCGCCCACGATCTTCCGCAGGCGTGGCACCACCCCGACATCTATGAACTCGCGGTCAAGCTCATCTCCCATGTCTGGGAGCTCCGCGCGAGCGTCGGCGACTCTGAACACCCCGCCGTGGATCTCGATCGTCTGCAGCCCGGGTGGCAGGAGCGCCTGCCTGTTCTCATCGATGAGGAGGTCGCGGTCGTCCTCGTTCGGGGCCTCGTGCAGGACGCTCAAGAGATCGCGGTTGGAGCTCGGCTGGGCTTGGAAGTCGAGACACAGCTGATCTCCGAGGAGAGAGGCTGGCACCTTCGCCGCATCGTAAATATCCCCACGAAGATCGGCGCACGGGAGATGTGGAAGCTCCTCGGCATCGATCCAAACACCGAAGACAAGCCGCGCAGAGTTCGGCTTCTCGTCGAGGATTGTGAGGGGCCCCGTCCGATCATCGTCGCAACACAATGGGAGGTCGAAAAGCCCTTCGGCGTCAAACCCTTGCTGAGCGGCCGCTACGCGTCGCCCTCTCCCCATGAACTAGCGATCGTCGCGCAAGCGCGGGACCAGTCCTTTCCGCCGCGTCTACTCAAGGGGGGGGAGGCTCTCGACGAGGGTCCATGGGTGTTCGTCGCCGAAGCGCATGATGAACAGTGCTCGAGCTGGCGGCTGCTCGCTCAGGGCTCAGCCCGCGTCCGTGCGGCCGAGGTGCTCGTCGCCGCACCGGACAGCCTTCGGCCCCAGCACGCCGACCTCCAGCCCTGCGGTCGGATCGTCGTCGAGGGGACACCGCGCGCGCTGTTTTTGCTCCCAGCAGGGATCACCGAGTTTGTCGATATCGAATCCGACTCGCGCTATGTCGTCGAGACAGCGGCGGAACAGGATGATGCCTACAGTTACCGTGCCGAGGGCCCGGTGTTTGGTGAGAACCTGCGCCCCCCCGTCTACCGCGGAGTTCCATCGATTATCGAGGAGTCCCTCTTCGGTGTCCGACGCCAGCTCTCCTCGAAAGAGCTCGAGTGGCGTCCCCGCGGCGCGGGCAAGAGCTGGGAGCTGCTGACGCCCGAGTGTATCGGACACGTCGAGCTCCGCCTCCGTCGTGCGGGTAGAACGATTTTTTCGAAATCCGTCCGCATCATTCCCTCTTCTGTGACGGTGGAGCTCTCGCCTGCCGAGTTCCCAGGTTCGACCCAACTCGCCTTCCACGGAAGCCGCGCGCACCAGATTCAGGTTCAACCGCATGAGGGCTTTGAGAGCACGCCCGTGCCCGGGGGCATCCATTTTGGTTGGGTCTTCAGGGCCAAGGAGAGCGCGCCGCCCCGCATCGTCATTCGGCTGTCGTGGTCGATGGCCCGCAGCCTCACCCTGCGTCTCCCCTTCCCCAACATCGGCGTTCGCTTCATCGATCGCGCGGCACGGGTGCTGCCCATTGACGCGACTATCTCTCTCGAGAACCTCCCTGGTTCTCAACTCGAGGCTATCCTTCCCCTCGGCGATGTCGAGCCCGTTCTAGAGGTCAAGCTCAAGAAGGCACGTGATCGCAGCCCTGGCTTCGAAGACGAGTCGAAGTTGGTGATCAAGCTGAGGGACGCCACCCCGACGGGGACCCGCTCGTTTCGGCGCTACACCCTCGAACTCTCCCGTATAGTCGACGACCTGCGCCTGCGCCTGGCCAGTTCTACGGAGCTCAACGCTTACCTTCGGCTCCAGGTCAAAACCCAGCATTCGACGGTACAGATCAACGTCAGGCGCTTCGCCATTGCCGCGATGATCAATTCGGAGAACACCGACGTGGTCATCCTGCGAGACAAGAGCGAGACTTTCGTCGACGACCTCCTCGATCACATGGACTTCTCTCGCAGCCCGATTATCGACCCCGGAGCCGAGGCCCTGACGATGGTGCGCTCTGAACTCGGCTGGGCGGTCGGAGACCTGAACGAGGGGACTGCGGCCTGGTTGGTCGTCGGTCGGAGCCAGGGTCGCTGCCGCGCTCGTCCGGTCATCTGGAAGCCACCTCGACAGAACCCGTCCGCGCCAGCACTGAGCGAGGTCACCACCCTCGCCGAGGCCATGGCGATCGCATGGAAAGATGTCCGCATCGCTGCGCTCGAGCAGTTCCTGGATGCACTCCGGGCAGACCCCCTGCACGACGAGTGGCCAGCCCTGCTCCCCTTCTTCCACTCCCTAAGCGAGCTCCCCGCGTCGACCTACGACCTCTTCGATGTCATGGTTCAGAGGCCTTCGGTCTGTGTCTACTCCCTCCTAGCGGCGTCGCCTCACCTCGACTTCCGGGCCTTGTGGGAGAGCTTCGAAGATCTGAGCTTCGCCTGGGAACTCGTACCCGTTCGAGCGTGGTGTGCGGGATTTCGCATGTGGTGGGCGCAACAACAAGCCATGGTGGCCACTTTTCCCGAGCAACACCAGGTGGCGGTACGAGAGACTCTGCGCTCACATCTGCGGCGCACCCTCAACGCGATCCACGAGCAGTTGCACGCGTTCAAACTGGTCCGCGATATGATCGAGGCTGAGCTCTTCGGCCTCGAGCACGGCCCCTACATCCACATGGTCTCCAATGGGACGGGTCGCGGGTGCCTGTTGGCCAACCGAGATGACGCCCAAATGGACCTCCTGCGCACCCACGCGAATGACCCCAACTGGCCTGAGTTCAGGGCAATACGTGAGCTCTCAGAGAGCCTGGCCGAGCGCGTCCATGCTCGCTTCGATCCCCTCGCGCGCTTCGAAGCCTCTCCTCCCCGTTCCCGGCGATGTGTTGTCTTCGCTCCGGTCCAAGCCGCCCTAGCCGCCGTCTGCGAGCTTAATCTGAGCGCCGAGCAGATCTTCGCTATCCGACAGCTCCAAGCCTTCGACGTCGATTGGTTCGACCACTGCTACGACCTCTCCCTTGCCTGTGCCGTCGGCATCGCCCTTGAGGCCGACCCGAAAGTATTCCAATGAACGATCCCACCGCGACCACGGACTTCTACACATCGCTGACCCGCGAGCTCGTCCAGCGCTCGTCGCGAGCTGTGGTCAGCTACCTCAGCCCCCTCTCGGACGGCCTTCGCCTCTTTCTTCGTCAACACCTCGACAAGACCCCCGGAGCGCCGGGCAGCTTCCTCGCGGACCCGGTGTTCGAGGCGACCTTCGGCTGGAAGGAGCACCCACAGACCATGGGAGAACTCGCAGGCAAGCTGCTCGATCCCACGCTGGTCGAGTCGATGAACGCCGCGACCACAGACCGCTTCGAGCGGGGCTTCTTCCCCTATACCCACCAGGTCCAAGCCTGGGAGACCCTCCAACGAGAGCCTCCGCAGTCCATCGTGGTCAGCAGCGGCACGGGCTCGGGAAAGACCGAGTGCTTCTTGGTCCCTATCCTCGACTCCCTCGCTCGCCAGCGCGTCCATGGCCAGCCCCTAGAGGGCGTGCAGGCTCTGTTCTTGTACCCCCTCAACGCCCTCATCAACAGCCAGCGCGACCGACTCCGCGCGTGGACAGCCGGATTTGGTGGTGATATCAAATTCTGCCTCTACAACGGGGAGACGCCCAAGCAGGACCCGCCCGCGCATGAGGCCAAGAGCTTCCCCCAAGAGATCATGGGGCGGCCTTCGCTGCGCAAGGCACCACCACCAATCTTGATCACCAACGCGACCATGCTCGAGTACATGTTGGTCCGGCAAGAGGACGCGCCGATCATCGAGCGCTCCCGAGGCCGGCTCCGGTGGATTGTCCTCGACGAGGCCCATACCTATGTCGGCTCGCAGGCGGCCGAGATCTCTTTGCTCCTGCGCCGTGTCCTCCATGCCTTTGACGTCGAACCGGAGCAAGTTCGGTTCATTGCGACGTCGGCCACGATCGGCAAGAAGGGGGACCCCAAGGCACTCGAGCAACTTCAAAAATACCTCTCCGAGGTCGCCGGCCTGCCCAAAGAGCGGGTCCACGTCATCGAAGGATTCCGCGAAGTCCCACGGCTGCCCGAGGCCCTCGAGCGAGAGTCGCGGCCGCTCCCAAACCTCGACGAGGTGTCCGCACTATCGCCAGCGAAGCGCTATTCAACCCTGGCTGCCACCGACGCCGCTCGAAAGCTGCGCAGCGTGCTGGCCAAGAACCCCACCCCGGTCAAGAGCCTCGCCAGAGAGGTCTTTGGTGCGGATGAGCCAGAGCAGATCACGCGTACCTTGCGTCTGCTCGACCTCGCGCGTACCGCCGTGGATGGCAAGACGCCCTTCTTGCCCCTGCGGGGCCATCTTTTCCAGCGTACGCAACCGGGGCTGTGGGCCTGCGTGAACCCCGAGTGCGGCGAGCGACAGCCCCCGCTCGAGAAGGACTGGCCCTTTGGTCGTGTGTTCCTCGGACGAGAGCAAGAGTGCGGTTGCGGTTCCCTCGTGTTCGAGCTCGTGATGTGCCGTCGCTGCGGGGTCGAGTACTTGGGCTGTGAAAGCAGTGAAGACCCTACCCGCGACGGCAAGCCCCACTTGAGAGGGGTCGGGTTGCAGGGTGCAGATCCCGAAGACGTCGACCTCGAACAGGTCGAGGACGGCGACGAGCCAGATCCATCGATCTCGACACGTTCGGACAATGAACGCCAGCTCGTCCGCTGGATCGCGTCTCCCGCCACAGAGGCGGAAGAAGCCCTGTCGATGCCGATCGACCTCGATATCCACAGTGGAGAGTGGTCGGAGCGCTCCGGGTCCAAGCTGAAGGGCTATTTCATGTCACAGTGGAGCCCGAGCGGGTCGAGGTGTCCGCGTTGCGGTGAGCACGAGTACAGCCGCGGGGACATGCTGCGGACGATGAACCTCGGGGCCCCCTTCTTGCTTGGGGTCTCCACGCCAACCCTGCTCGAGCACGTCCCGGCCATGAAGTCGGCGCTTGCTCGACCACTGAACGGGCGCCGAATCATCACCTTTAGTGACAGTCGCCAGGGCACCGCTCGATTTGCGTTGAAGTCGCAGATTGAAGCCGAGCGGAACTTTGTTCGGAGCTATCTGTATCACTCGGTCCAGAGCCGTATCTTGCCGAGCGCGAGCGAAGATGATGTAGCGAAGTTGAAGAGCAAGGAGGGGCTTCTCCTTCTTGCGGGGATTCCAGATCACATACGCGAGATGACACGAAAGGAGGCCGAAGAGCTGCGCGCGAAGATCTCCGCTTCCGCCATCGGGAAGCTCCCCTGGTCTGACGCCGTCGACGGTCTCAGTAGCACGGACGCTCTCAACCACTGGCTCCGACCGGCATGGAAGGACGCCGGCCGCGCGTGGGAGCCGGAAGAACTCGCCAGATTCTTGATCTTCCGCGAGGTTGCGCGTCGGCCAATGCGCCAGAACTCGGTAGAGACGCTAGGGCTCGTCCAAATCGAGTATCCCGAGATCTCGACTGTCGGCGCGAACGGGCTCCCCCCGGTGGTGTCTAGCGAGGGGATAACGCCCGAAGACTGGCGCTCCCTCCTGAAGCTGCTCCTCGACTTGGTCGTGCGTGGAAATACGGCGATCGTCATCAATCGAGACTGGATGAACTGGATGGGGACACGAATCTCACCCAAGGTGATGCTCGGCCCCAACTCCGACAAGGCCGAGCGGAACAAGAAGATTCGGTGGCCTCAGATTCGCAAAGGCAACGTACGGTCTCGCTTCGTCAAGCTCCTCGCTCACGCGCTCAGTCTCAACCTCGAAGCAGCCGAGGACCGGGCGCGCATCAACGATCTCCTCCTCACAGCATGGAACGAGATCCGCAAGGTTTTGGTACAAAGAGATGACGGCTACCTCCTGAGTTTCTCTAAATCCATCACCTTGACCAGCACCGAGCGCGCATGGCTTTGCCCGACTACGCGGCGCGTGCTCGACACCACCTTTCGCGGTTACACCCCCTATATTCCACGTGAAGTAAACGGGTCGTTGATCTGCGAACCGATTACCATGCCGCGACTCAAGCACTCTTTCCCGCAAAATGGGGACTCTACCGGCCGCCCTCTTTCGACCGAGGCCCTCACAACTTGGCTCGAGTCTGAGCCTCAGGTCCAAGCCTGCCGCGAGCAGGGGATCTGGACGGACTTCAGCGATCGCATCGCTAGTTACGCTCACTACTATCGGGTCGAGGAGCACTCTGCTCAGCAGTCTGGGTCCCGGCTCAAGCGGATCGAAAAGCAGTTCAAACAGGGCGCGGTCAACGTGCTCAGCTGCTCGACGACCATGGAGATGGGCGTCGATATCGGCGGCCTCACAGCCGTGGCGATGAACAACGCCCCGCCTGGACCCTCGAACTTCCTCCAGCGCGCGGGCCGGGCGGGACGTCGTGGGGAGACGGCAGCCGTCAGCCTCACCATGTGCAGGGCGAACCCTCATGGCGAGGCGGTCTTTGCCAACCCGCAGTGGCCCTTCGTCACGCCGATCCACGTCCCCCGCGTCTCCCTCGAGAGTGATCGCATCGTTCAGCGCCACATCAACGCCATGTGCCTGACCCACTTCCTCGCCGAGGCAGGGTCGGAGGCGCTCAGGCTCCGCGCAGGATGGTTTGTCGAGCAACCCAGCAAGGGCGGTCGCTCCGGCTCGGGTCTGTTCTTGGAGTGGCTCAAGGATGATGCCCGCGGGGACCCCCGCCTCGAGAAGGGCGTGCGCGTGCATCTCGTCCAGGGTTCGGAGCTCAAGGATCAGAGCTTCGAGTACCTGCTCGGCGAATGTGCCGATAGCCTGATTGCCGTGACCTTACCCTGGCGCAACGAATTCGAGCGCCTCCTCTCCGACCTCGACGAGGTCGGAGGGCCGCCCCAAAAGGGCGACGACGCCAACCCCGCGCAGCTAGGGATCTCTCGTCGACTCCGCCGACTTCGGCACGAGTACTTGCTCGGCGAGCTTGCGACCCGGGGTTTTCTCCCCGGCTACGGCTTCCCGACAGGTGTCGTGCCGTTCATCAACAGCACGATCCAAGACCTGCGCGAGGATGACAGGCGCCGTAAGCGACGCCATGAAGGGAGGCTCGAAGAAGGGGGAAGGGAAGATGGCCCTGCGCGTGGCCGCGCGTGGCCATCCCGCGATCTGCCCAAGGCGATCCGGGAGTATGCACCAGGCGCCCGCATTGTTCTCGACGGCAAGGTGTTCACGAGCGAGGGCGTAACCCTCAACTGGCAGACCCCGCCCGGAGACCAGCCATTTAGTGAGGTCCAAGCCCTTCGTAGTGCCTGGCGCTGTCACGACTGCGGGAACAGTTCGACGAGTCCACACGATGTCAGCCTGTGTGAGGGGTGTGGAGGCACCTCGCTTCACAAGATGCCTTATCTCCAGCCTCCCGGCTTCGCCACGAGCATCTTCTCCGCAGCGAACAATGACTTGAGCGACATGCCCTACACCCCGGTCGAGGCCCCGTGGATCTCCGTCGGACCCCAGCCGTGGGTCTCGCTCCCGCGGGCTGAGGTCGGCAGGATGCGTGCGAGCGCGGACGGCTCAATCTTTCACTACAACGCGGGCGCGATGCGTTACGGCTACGCTATCTGCTTGGTGTGCGGTCGCGCCCACGCCGAGTTCGAGCCCCGCAACAAAAACCCCGCGCTCCCCCCTAAGATGAGAGATCACCACCGGCTGCGTGGCGGCAAAGATCGCAACAGCGCCGGTCACTGCCCTGGCAATGAGCGACCCCATGCAATCAAGCGCCACTACCGGCTGGGCGTAGAAACCAAGACCGATGTATTCGAGCTGCAGCTCACCGCGGTGCCGAGTGGACAAGTCGCCAGCTCCCGCAAGGCGCTCAGCTCGGTGGCCGTCGCGCTACGTCATGCGACGGCGGAGCACATAGGCATCGAAGACCGGGAGCTCGGCTGGGCAGTTGTTCCGGCCCGCACCGTCACAGGAGGACGCGGGAAGTCGATCATCTTGTACGACACAGCCGCAGGCGGCGCGGGCTTTGTCGCCTCCATCCCGGCTGAGCTCCCCGAGCTTCTGCGCAAAGCACAGGCGTTTCTAGGGTGTCCGACCCGGGGGTGCGGCAGGGCCTGTCACGCCTGCTTGCTCAGCTACGACACCCTGCATGAGGTCAAGAACCTCGACCGCAAGGAGGGCGAAAAACTGCTCTCGAATGCTCTGCTCGACGCGCTGGAACTCCCGCGAGAGCATCAGGTTTTCGGCAAAGGCACCCAGTCCGAGTACCAAGCTCTCGAGGACGCGATCGCCCGTGAGCTCCGAAACAACCACACGCAAGAGATCCGCATCTACCTCGCCGGTGACCTCGACACCTGGGACCTCGCAGGCTGGTCGCTCCGGCCTGCCCTGCTGAAATGGGCGGCAGCCAAGATTTCGATCGAGCTCTGCATCCCGCCAGGAGCGATCGAGCAGCTCGACGTCTCAAATCGCAGCACGCTCGCGGTCCTTGTTCGTGCCCTGGGCCTGAGCGTCTTCGAGGTTGAGCAGCCCTCACCTGCGAACCTGACCGTGGAACTCGGTGGCTCCGAACGTGTGCGCTGGGCGACCGCGTGCCAAGAGGCCATGATACCTGGGCACTCGTGGTCCGACATCGACTCCTGCGTATCCATCCGGGACAATGAGCCTCTCTCGAGCCTCTCGGCTGAAGCGATCAGCCCGGATCTGATTCAGCCCCCCGTCCCCAAGAGCGACGCAGGAGGAGATTTTCACTGTGTCGAGTTGGTCGGACAATTCCGTGACCAACTCTCGAACTTTGGTCGGAATTTTTGGAGCGTGGTCTTCGCCAAGCTCCCCGCCTTGCGACGACGGTTCGAGTCTGGACTCGAACTGGCCTCACTCGAGTACTCCGATCGATACCTGAGGAGCCCGCTCATGCTCCGCGCGCTACTCGAAACCTTGAAGTACCTCAAAGAAGAGTTTACGGGTGTCGTTGGTGAACGCACGCAGGTGCTCGTTCAGACAACGCCCATGCCCGCCGACAAGCGTCGTTCGAGCACGTTCACTGACAACTGGCCCAGCGGTAGCACCAGGCGCGATGTCTTCATGGCTGGTGCAGAACGGCTCGGTCTGACAGCTCAAATTGCAGAGATCGAACCCAAGCGACTCGCCCACTACCGCGGTTTCAGCTTGAGCTGGAACACCGGCGAAGACTGGCGAATGCGGCTCGACGAAGGCTTCGGTTTTTTGGGGGTGACGGGGTCATCGTCGGGGTCGCGCAATCGGAATGTCTCGCGGGGCCGCTCTCATCGCCCACCTTTTCCGTTCAGCAGCCCAGTCCAAGCCCAAGTCGAGGGGCTGTTTCGTGATCGAATCACTGTCGATCGCAGGGTGTCCTTGCCAAGCTACTTCTACTTGGAGCACGTCCAGGACCTGACAAATGGGGCGATGCCCACAAGAAGTGGATGAGCCACATCGAACATACCTGCCCCGACGGACGCAGGCAGACTGTCCGCAAGATCTCGCGCCCCCCTCTGCGCCAACAAGGGTGAGACAGCAACAGCCTCAGAATTCGGAGTAGGGCGAGCACGACCCCGACAACCGAAACCAGCCCGGACCCAAAACTCACGTAGCCGACAAAACAACACGACGGCGTTTTGGGCCTCCTCCGATCTCGTGGCGGCGACGAGAGACACCCGGCGGCTGGGGCCCGGGTTGGAGGGGTAGCCGACACACCTCCAGACCGGCTAGACAAGGGACCTCCACGGTCCCACCTTGCATGAGTAGGGTGCCATGGAGGATGGGCGGTCTCCGGACTCCCCAGTTGTCTGCCCTCCCAGAGTCGAGGATCTGTGCTAGCCCCATTGGGCCAAGGCCACGGCATCGCTACCGACAGGATTCAGCGATGACCGTGCGAAAACGACAGTGGCGCGACAAACAAGGCCGCGCCCGCGAGAAGTGGATGATCCACATCGAACATACCTGGCCCGACGGACGTAGGCAGACTATCCGCAAGATCTCGCCCGCGCAGACCAAGCGTGGTGCCGAGAAGTACGAGCGGGAAGTTCGCTCGATGCTCGTGTCTGGCCGATGGAAGGACGGAAAACCCCAACAACAGACAC
>Ga0256845_1001671_pt1 | contig 17370 bp, 21 predicted proteins | sample RiftiametaG_FD_189101 | JGI IMG/M metagenome (GOLD analysis project Ga0256845, IMG submission 189101) | Tube worm associated microbial communities from hydrothermal vent at the East Pacific Rise, Pacific Ocean - Riftia | ecosystem: Host-associated > Annelida > Integument > Unclassified ...
TATGATGGTAATTATTATGATGCAGTTTGGTAAAACGTTAGATTTTAATTTGGAAAACTGAAAAAAATATACGATAATAAATTGGCAAAAACATCATAAAAGCGCCAAATCTTATGATGTTTAATTTAGTAAATCTTACGACGTTATTTCGGACGGCTACACAAAATAATCATACTCTTTTTTTCTAAGGGAATTGCACTTCTGATCTTAATTCAGGTGCCTTTAATTGTTCTATGGTGTTAACAAAATAACTACGCCCTTTTTTTTTCAAAACTTCCTTTTCTAATAGTTCTAATTCGGAATTACAATCATTTAATTTTCCACTATCAACCATGAGTTGAAAACCTTTAATATCATTAAAAACAATCATTTCCCAAGCTAAACTTGTCTTAGATGTTATTCTATCGTACGGATGTACTCCTTTATTTAATAAGTACTGTATGACTTCAAGTCTTTGTTTATTTAATGGTTCATCTGCTATAAACACACTCAAGAAATAAGGTCCGTACTCAATAAAAAAAGTTTCATCTAAATAAATTAAAGCTCTCTTGCTACTACCATTGGCATACAGCCTCAACGCTTGAATTATCGAAAAATCATCTCCGTACTGATGGATTTTTTTTAAACTCCATTCCTTAATATATTTTTCGTCACCACATGACTTACATTTAGTATACAAATAACATTGACTCTCACTGTTTTCTGCAGAATAAGAAAAAGGTATATGTAAGGAAAGCATACTAATTAAAATATACAGTTTTAGAAAAGTCATAATTATCTCTCTAGAATACGGGTCAGGCTCATTTAACAATAAACAAACTCTTTTCCAATCCCTTAATCTCCTTAAACCACACCCCTTCATTAATTTCTTTTTTAATCCTGTTGATAGCGGGAGAGACACTGCCTCGATGATTCAGATTAAAATATTTAGCTATTTCTTGTTGATCCGCTCGACTATATCGATTACACGCATATATTGCGAAAGCTCGGTAAGGTAAATCACGTCGTCGTCCGTTTGAGCGCCGACGCAAATCTTCACTCTTCTGCTTTATGAGCTTTTCTATTTTAACCATTAATTCATCGAGACTTGGTTTGTCTTCTAGTGCCAATCGAAGCTTTTCGATATCAAGCAACTCATTTTCGTCTTTTTTCTCAGTTCTAAATTCTTTATCTCCCAGCACAGACAGAACATTGCCTTTGCCATAAAAGCGTTTTATATCTTCATCGACGCCTTGTTCAACATACGCTAAATATCCTTTATAGCGGTGTCGATACCCTAGCATTTGATACGTTCTTTCACGATACAACCATTCTTCAGTTTTCACGTTATTAATATATGCCGGATAACTAGACCAAGGATAGTCTGACAAACACTTTACGATTTTCTTTTTTACTTCTAATGGATTGCGGTGAATGTAGCGTGTTAACTGAAGTAAGTAACTGTCTTCATCAACCAGAATTGATTTATAGCGTCCTCTAAATAAGGTTCCATCTTTTTTATATTTACGGTTATAACGTTGGGTATAAATCCCATTGATATGTTTCATAATCGTACTTAGGTTTGCTTTAGGGGTTTCAATCAACAAGTGATAATGATTGGTCATCAAGCAATAGGCATGGATAATGGCATTGTATTCTTTGGTAACTTCAGATAATAAATTAAGAAACGCAAGATAGTCATCGTCATCATCAAAGATTGAGCGACGTTGGCGGCCACGATTCATAACATGATGAAACGCTCCTTCGTATTCTATTCGGACTGGTCTAGGCATGATGAAACATCATACACTTTTCTCATCTATTGTCAAATTTGCCTGACCCCTCTTTTTTCACGAAATTGAAACGCAGTGTAAATTTTCGATAACCGTGTTTTGTTAAGAGCTAGCTATACCGACAACAAACAAAGTAGAGAATATAGCTAGAATACCATAAATTGTTATGTAATAGCCTTGCCTGAGGTTGTTACAAATTTCAGACAGTTCTACATCTTCAACATTATCATACTTCCGATTCATCAAATATGAAAAGGCAGACTCTTCGGTGCCATTAGAATAACCTGGAAGTCTGTCAGGTGAGCCCAACTTCACCCAAATGATTCTATGCTTATTCTTCATGTACAGAAACACTTCAACGGCTTGGCGATTCAATCTTATTAGATGAATACCGATAGCCGGGATGCCAAGAAAAAATACCAATACTCCGAATGAACTCATAGACTCTTAACGTTACTAGTTGTTGCGGCTTATTTTTTGCCGCCGACTAGGCAGCTGTCGACAACCTAGTTTGGTTAAAATAGCGGACAGGCTGCCGCACGCTCCTTGGTTTAATTGTGTTAATTTGCCTCGCGCTAACAAACTGTCACGAAACTAACTTAACTCAAGGCTAGTTGTTTTTGTGCTAAAATTCTGTGCTGGGTTAATGGTGTTTATCATTCAACAGCTCCGAACCAAGACCATTCTTTGGTATATGTACCTTCTCCAAACATCTGGACCAATAACTTTTTATCGCCTTTAGTCAAGCGTTGAGGCCCAGCTCCAGGAGAGTTAAGTTTGTCACCTGTGTATGTTTCATTGAAATAGAAATCTCCACCGATGATTTTTTTAATCATGCTAATCGCATGTGAAGCTATTGAATCTGATTCTCCTATTTTTACCAATCGAGAGTCTATGTGTGTATGAAAATTCTTAATACTAATTATGATCTCTTTCTCTAGCACTCTCGCCTTAAGTGAACCTAGTTCCTGACACGGAGAATCAATTGTCAGAAATGTTTCATCATCGTTATCGGATAAACAATTATTGTAATCACTTAGGCTGCGACTCACTAGCTCTTTAAATTCATCCGATATATTGTTCATAATAGCCTTAACAGTTAATTCTAAGGCCAAAAGCGCATGTTCACCTTGGCCTTAGTTTTTTGGTATCTAAAGACTACTTTTTTACGGTGAATATTTCAAGCTATTAAAATGATTCGTTATTTCTACTTTCATGCTTAGCGATTAAGTTGCATTTAATCCTAGTGGTGATGCGGGTTTCAATAAATACTTTACTTTTTTTTATTGCCGATTCAATTTATATTGTAACTAGAAAAATCACAAAATAACTCATCAGAAATTTTCTTGTTTCCGGCAAAAGACGCTTTTGGCCTTAGTTTTTTTATTGTTATTATCCTGTTCTTGAAAAGCTGCTATATAAAAATAATTCTTTAAATTCAGTAAGATAACTCGATATCAACGAAGGCTGTAATAGTTAAAATCGTATTTATGCCTCAGTTTTCTGGATGTTTTATTATTTTTAACTTAATTTTTTAACTGTACAATCACTACTTTAACGAGTAGTTTGACCTCATGCGAATCAGGCTCATTTTACAATATATAACTGCTTTTTGTTCTTCTCTATCGCTTCTGACCACTGCTCGCCTGCCATTTACTTTCTAATACCACTCAATGGATGAGAAATACTCCCAACGATGAGACAAACCAAAGTAATTGGCAATGGCATTGTGATCTGCCTGACTATATCGATAACAGGCATAAATCGTAAATGCTCGCTCTTAATTTTTTAAGTGACGAAAAATAGAGGCAAAAAAAACGCCACCCAAGGGTGACGTTTTTTAAAGCTATCTTTAAAGCGAGTAACTCGCCATAAAAATTAACGTTTCGAGAATTGAGGTCTCTTACGTGCTTTGTGTAAACCAACTTTCTTACGCTCAACTTCACGAGCATCTCGAGTCACATAACCCGCAGCACGTAATGAAGGACGAAGTTCGCCATCAAATTCCATTAAAGCACGAGTAATACCTAAGCGAATTGCACCCGCTTGACCAGTATCCCCACCACCTTTAACCGTTACATAAGCGTCAAATTTTTCGGTGTTTTCTGTTAACTCAAGCGGTTGACGAACAACCATTCTTGAAGTCTCACGACCAAAGTATTCGTCTAGCGGTTGTTGATTAACAACAATGCTGCCTTTACCAGGACGTAAAAATACTCTTGCTGTAGAGCTCTTTCTTCGACCCGTTCCGTAATATTGTGTATCAGCCATTTTCATTCACCAACTATATGTTTAGTTCTTTTGGTTGTTGTGCCTGATGTGTATGTTCAGGTCCAACAAAAATTTTCAATTTGCGTAAGCATTCACGTCCAAGAGGATTACTTGGGATCATGCCTTTAACTGCTAACTGTAAAATACGCTCTGGTGCTCTTTCACGTAATTTACCTAATGTCATACCTTTAATTCCACCTGGAAATTCAGTATGACGGTAATACATTTTATCCGCTTCTTTTTTACCCGTTACGCCAATTTTTTCAGCGTTAATGACAACAATATAGTCACCAGTATCAACATGCGGTGTAAATTCTGCTTTATGTTTGCCACGTAAACGACGCGCAATTTCTGTTGCCAAACGGCCAAGTGTTTTACCTTCTGCGTCTACAACGAACCATTCGCGTTGTACAGACTCTGGTTTTGCACTAAAAGTTCTCATTCTTAGCTCCAATGTGGGCTTGATTTTGCCAGTTAAATCTTTCTTGCATTCAAAAAAGAGCGCGAATTTTACAGAAATACCCTGCTATTCACAAGCCCTTTTAAACAATTTTAAGGTTTTTTATTAATAAAGGATGATATTTTTACTAAATAGTGTGAAACAACTAATAATTGAAACGTTATTTATTGAAAGTAAGAATATAACCATCGATTTTTAAAAATATCGCTGTTTTTCAGTGATATCTAAAACGTGCGGCATTGTGCGCTATTTTGATCAAAAAAGCACCAAATTATTCAATTAAATATCATAATGATTCATTTACTCAATAAATCCTTTATTTAATCCGCAAACTCAGGTACAAAGCCTACTAGCAATGACTTTTCATAAAAAGTAATTGGCAATTCAAGTGTTCAAACTAACACCTATCTAATGGATTAATAAAAACAGGAATCATTATGGCTACTGCAAAAAAACCAAAAATAATTAAAGACCGCTACACTAAAACTCAAATAATATCAGAAATTGCCGAATCAACAGAGTTAACAAAGAAACAAGTTGCTTCTGTTATTGATGAATTAGGTGATGTGATTGAACGTCATATTAAGAAAAGAGCTTGTGGTGAATTTGTTTTGCCTGGCATGTTAAAGATTTCAACGGTTAAGAAAAAGGCCACTAAAGCGCGTAAAGGAATTAATCCTTTTACTGGTGAAGAGACTATGTTTAAAGCTAAACCAGCTTCTATTCAAGTTAAAGTTCGTCCACTGAAAAAATTAAAAGATATGGCTCTTTAAGCAATCTGAATGAGGGAAGGCACTTGCCTTTCTTCATATTTTTCCGTTCTAAACTTTCTCTACGATTAAGCCAAATGTTCTAATGCTAAATAATCGACAGATTGCATTTCTTGCAAACGACTTAAAGTCCTTTTAAACTCAAACGCTAATAATGATCCAGTGTAGATCTCTTCTAATTCTACTTCTGCCGTAATCATGAGGTTCACATGTCTTTCGTAAAACTCATCTACTAAACTAATAAATCGTCTAACGGCTGCATCATCTTTACTATCAAGTTGCGGTATTTCACTAACTATAACCGTTTGATAACAGCGTGAAAGTTCAATGTAATCTGTTTGGCTTCGGGCGCTTTCGCAAATCGCGCTAAACTGAAACCAAATGATCCCTTCTGCACAGCGAATGGTTTCAATCATTCGATGTTCAATTTCTATGCTGCTGGCTAAAGGCATTTCTTCTGTCGCTAAATGGTCAAAACTATTATTTAAATTTTTAATGGCATCATCATCATGCGGGCAGTGAAAAATATCGGCTTGCTCTAAAGTTCTTAAGCGGTAGTCTATACCATTATCTAAGTTCACAATTTCACAGTGTTGTTGGATTAGCTTAATGGCTGGTATAAATCGCTCTCTTTGTAATCCATTCCAATAAAGACGCTCGGGAGGAATATTTGATGTTGCTACTAAGCTCACGCCTCGTTTAAATAAGGCTTCAAATAACCCGCCTAAAATCATTGCATCGGTGATATCTTTAACAAAAAACTCATCAAAACAGATCACGTTGGTTTTTTTTGATATTTCGTCGGCAATCAGTAATAACGGATTTTTTTGCCCTTTATAAAGATTCAATTGTTCATGCGTTTGGTGCATAAATCGATGAAAATGTAATCGCATTTTTCTATTGGTGGGCAACGAATCATAAAACATATCCATTAAATAGGTTTTTCCTCGCCCTACCCCGCCCCAAAAATACAGCCCTATAATGGGTTCTTTTTTATCTGTAAAAAGGTCTTTAAGTTGTTTTAGAAAGCTTTTAGAATCAATCGCTTTTAATATTCTATGATACAAGTCATCCAACATTTCAACGGCTTGCATTTGGCATGGATCTTCGCTGAATTCATCGGTTTGAATGTCGTTGAGGTATTTTTGTTTAGGCGTTTGCTGGTGCGAGTTCATATTATTTAATTTAGCTCAAGCGCTTGAGAAGTGAATGTTTCAATAGCTGTTCGTAGTTGAGTTAATTGACCATGAAAAAAATGACTGGCGCCTGACATTTTTATATATTCAGCTTGCGGTTCAAATGAGTTGACCCAATCGGTTACTTGTTGGTGTTCTACCAATTCATCTTCATCACCCTGAATAACAAGCCAGGGGCGGCTCGGAGGGATAAAATTAAGTAATGGTATTCGACCAATTGGCGGTGCAATATTAATCAATAACTGGCTATTCAACGGTTTAGCTTGTAGCGCTGAAATATGTGAGCCAAATGAAAATCCGCATAAAATTAAGTCACGATTAGGGTAAGTTTTATCAGCCCATTCAACGACGGCTTTCAAATCATCTTGCTCACCAATACCATGATCATGCTGACCTTCGCTTTTATCCACTCCTCTAAAGTTAAAGCGGATACTTATAATACCTAAAGCCGCTAAACTTCGAGATGCGGTATAAATCACTTTATTGCTCATTGCGCCACCATGTAAAGGATGAGGGTGGCAACAGACAGCAATATAATGATTAGCCGATGTAGTTGTTGCAGCGCTGCCAATGGTGTTTTTACCCATTTGAACTGGCTGATCAATAATGGCCTGTAGCAAACCGACTGAGCCCGGCAACATAAAAGGTTTCGATTCAACACGCATTAATTCAAACTCATCTAAAGTGAATTTTTATCGAGCAACTTGTCGATAGGTCTGTAAAAATTCAGCTAATGAATTTAATGCCGAAAACAATGTTTCTTTGTGCGGTAAAAAGACAATACGAAAATGGTCGGGTTTATGCCAGTTAAAGCCGCGTCCGTGAACTAATAGCACTTTCTTTTCTCTTAAAAAATCTAACACAAATTTTTCATCATCTGTAATGTTAAACATTTTGGTATCTATTTTAGGGAATAAGTACATAGCCCCTTTAGGTTTCACGCAACTTAAGCCTGGAATTTGCTGGAGTAGCTCATAACTTTGGCTCATTTGCTCAAATAAACGCCCTCCCGGTACAAGTAATTCATTCACACTTTGATAACCGCCCAATGCGGTTTGAACCGCATGTTGCATGGGAACATTAGAGCAAAGCCGCATAGAGGAAAGCATGTTGATCCCTTGAATGTAATCTTCAGCGGCTTTTTTAGGTCCAGACAAAATCATCCAACCGACTCTAAAACCGGCAACTCGGTAATTTTTTGATAAACCACTAAAAGTAATACAAAAAACATCATCACAAAGAGAAGCGATTGGGATATGAACGGCATCGTTATATAAAATTTTGTCATAAATTTCGTCACTATAAATAACCAAATCATTTTCTCTAGCAATTTGAATAATCCCTTCTAAAATTTCTTTGGGGTAAACAGCCCCTGTAGGGTTATTCGGATTAATCAATACAATAGCGCGAGTTTTGCTGGTTATTTTTCTTTTAATATCTTCAATATCAGGCACCCAATCTGACGACTCATCACACAAATAATGCACGGGATTACCAGAAGCTAATTTTACCGAAGCCGTCCACAAGGGATAATCAGGGCTTGGAATTAACACCTCATCATTAGTATTTAATAAACCTTGCATTGCCATCATGATCACTTCACTAACGCCATTACCTAAATAAATATCATCAACACTAATATCCGCCAGCCCTTTTGTTTGGTAATACTGATGAATGGCTACTTTTGCCGAATAGATACCGTTAGAGTCACAATAACCTTGAGCCGAAGGTAAATTTCGAATCACATCTTTTAAAATATCGTCTGGCGTTTCAAAACCAAAAGACGCCGGATTACCAATATTTAATTTAAGGATCTTATGACCTTCATCCTCTAATTGTTTGGCCTCATCTAATACAGGGCCTCGGATGTCATAACAGATACCGTGCAATTTATTAGAGCGCTTAATTGATTTCATTTTTTAGCTTCGCTTTATATAGATAAATCGTTTAGTTAACCTACGGATAATAAATCTAATAGATCAAAGATTACAAATACTTTATTACTATTACACCACGTCTCTCAATGGAATGAATATAAATGCTCGTTTAATCAAAAAATTATTCGACTATACTAACTAGAGTAAGATATAGTCTAAATCATCCCAGTACGCTATTTAACTTAAAGGTAAACTATGGAAATTTTATCAGTATTCGGAATTCTTGCGGCCGCAGCGATTGGCTTTTTATTTGGTAGAAAATACTCATCCAATCAAGTTGAAAAAGATCGTTTAGAGCAACAACTCAAAGAAAAAACACTCGAGTTAGAAACTTATCACTCGAAGGTCAACACTCACTTTGAAAAAACCTCCCAGCTTTTTAATCATGTTTCTGATAGTTATCAATCGCTATATGACCATATGGCAAAAAGTTCGTCGGCTTTATGTGCAAACCCAACATTTCAATCGTTACCAAAAGCTGAAGAAGAAACCGCTAAAATTGAAGAAAATATGGTATTTAAACAAGCGGTAAAAAATCCAAAACCTTTTAATGCGAATAACTTATACAATGCTTACAACGATCAAGACGCATCAAATGAAGAAAAAAACAAATCTGATATTCCCGTTGATGACAATAAAGTTGTTGAAATTTCCTCCGCTAAAGAAGATATCAACGCTCAAGCACTTGATTATGCCATTAAAGAAAAAGGAACTATCAATCATAATAGCTTAGATATTGAAGAAGCTAAAAACCCTTAAGGTCATTCTTACGATGCCTATCGATCAATCGTGACCAAGAAATCTTAGGTTTATTTTATGAAGCTTATTAAACAACTCACTTACCTTTTAAAATTCGCCTTATTAGGTTTATCGATTGGACTCACCATCCTCTTTTTCACGCCTAATAGTATGCTGAGCTTTAATTGGCAAGAAGCGAATAAAATGTGGCAATTTTATCAACAACAAAATCATAACGCTAAAACAACAAGGTTGCCAAGCACCCCCGTTCACTCTTACTCAAAAGCGATTGAAAAAGCAGGCCCTTCTGTTGTTAGTGTTAAATCAATGTATCGTAGCCGCGCGCGAGCCGCAAAAAAAGGTAATAGAGGTGATGTTTTAGTTGATTTATCCGTTGGCGTGGGTTCCGGCGTTATTTTTAGCAAAGATGGTTATATTGTCACTAATTACCATGTGGTCGCAGGCAGCTTTAGAGTTTCAGTTCAATTTTCTGATGGCCGTCGAAAATATGCCAAAGTTGTTGGTTTTGATCCACAAAACGATATTGCTGTTTTAAAAGTTAATATTGAAACTCCTCAAGTGGCAGAATTAGCACTTTCAAACGATATTAAAACAGGTGATGTCGTCATGGCGATTGGTACACCTTTTGGACTCTTTGAAAATTCTGTAACACTCGGAATTATTAGCGCAATCAACCCAGATCCATTTAACCCTCGAATTCAAACCGATGCATCGGTTAATTACGGAAACTCTGGCGGCGCTTTAATTAATGCTTACGGACAAGTTGTTGGCATAAGTAGTGCTAAATTTACCATTGAAAGAAATGATGAAATTGGTATTAACTTTGGCGTACCGATTGATATTGTAAAAGATACATTTGACCAAATAGTTGAACACGGCCGAGTAGTAAGAAATTGGTTAGGCGTTGGGCTTAATCAACTAAACAAAGCCGGTCACAAGCATTTTAATCCCGGCGTTAAGTTTGGAATTGGTTTACTCATTAGTAATATTGAAAAAGGAAGCCCCGGAGAAAAAGCGGGACTTAAAATTGATGATTTTTTAATTCGCTTTGATGGTCATAAAGTGAAAAGTTTACGCCAGTTTCGTGAATTATTTATAGCCATACCAATCGGAAAAGAAGTTGAAATAGAAGTTTTAAGAAATAAAAAACCACTCAAACTTTTGCTAAAATTACGCGAAAACCAATAAGTTAATAACTGGTTAAAAATCACTAACTAATTTACACCAATCAATGTATTATTTTTGAATTCAAAAGTGACATTGTTTATTTTTATAAAATTATCTTCTTCAACAATAAATGCATTTGGATATGATTGCCTCAATAAATACAAAATGTCTTTCTGCTTATATTCTTTACTACCTTTGACGATTAATTCACCTAGGAATTTATTAGCTTCTTCAACATCATCTAAACTTGCTTGTTGATATGTGTAGCTGACTCCCAAATCAATTGTTGTGTACAACCAAAATCCATTTGATAAAATTAGCGCTATAAGTATGATGAAAAATGTCACTTTCCACTTATTCATTTAATTCCTTTTGCTTTTTAACGTCTAAATTTAGCCCAAACTCAGGGCTACTACTTTTATCTCCTACAAACCTAAGAAACTCTTTTAATATCGGCTTTCATTAATTGCAGTTTTTCTTCAATACATTCATAACCTCTATCAATATGATAGATACGGTCAACGACTGTTTTGCCTTCTGCCACTAAGCCTGCAATAACCAAACTTGCAGAGGCTCTTAAATCGGTTGCCATTACTTGAGCGCCTTTTAATTGTTTCACTCCGGTACAAATAGCATTATTGCCTTCTATTTGTATATCTGCGCCCATTCGTTGCAATTCGCTGACATGCATAAAACGGTTTTCAAAAATGGTTTCTGTAATCACTCCGGTTCCTTCTGCGATAACATTAAGCGCGGTAAATTGCGCTTGCATATCCGTTGGAAAACCTGGATAGGGTGCGGTTTTAATATTAACGGCTTTCGGTCGTTTTCCTTTCATGTCGAGTTCTATCCAGTCTTTACCTGTGGTAATTTCAGCCCCGGCTTCAGTAAGCTTGTGTAATACGGACTCTAAAATGGTTGGATCTGTTTCTCGCATTCTTACTCGCCCTCCTGTCATAGCGGCTGCAACCAAGTAAGTGCCTGTTTCAATTCTATCGGGTAAAACATCGTGATGAGCGCCTACTAACTTATCAACCCCTTCAATGGTGATTACATCAGTTCCGGCTCCGCTAATTTTTGCTCCCATTGCAATCAAATAATTTGCTACATCGACCACTTCTGGTTCTCTCGCCGCATTTTCTAAAATGGTTGTTCCTTTCGCGAGCGTTGCCGCCATTAATAAATTTTCAGTGGCTCCAACACTAACAACATCCATACAAAAGCGAGCGCCTTTTAAACCATTTTTTGCTCTTGCTTTAACGTATCCGTCGGTCACATCAATTTCTGCCCCCATGGCCTGCATTCCTTTAATATGCAAATCAACGGGTCTCGAACCAATGGCACAACCACCCGGTAAGGAAACATCAGCTTGACCAAAACGTGTTAATAAAGGTCCTAAAACCAAAATAGAGGCTCTCATTGTTTTAACTAGGTCATAGGGCGCTTCAAAGCTTTTAATGGTGCTAGTGTCAATTTCAACCGTCATGTTTTCACCTAAGGTCATAGAATTACCCATAACACCTAATAGCTCTAATGTGGTTGTTACATCATTCAAATGTGGAACATTACCGATGGTTGTTGGTCCTTCGGCAAGTAGTGTTGCCATTAAAATAGGCAGTGCTGCATTTTTTGCGCCAGAAATACGAATACTTCCATCAAGAACATTGCCGCCAGTAATTTGTAACTTATCCATAGGTTCTCCAATAAGTGATCGAGCTTATCGATTTAATGCTTCTGATGGTGTTATTGTTTTTAGTGACAGTGCGTGTAATTCTCCGCTGGAGATTTTGTCTTGTACTGTCGCGTAAACCATCTGTTGGCGAGCAACGGGACGTTTTCCTTCAAATTGAGCAGAAATGACCAATGCTTCAAAATGATTGCCATCTCCTGTAACTTCAACAGATTGACATGCCAGCCCTTGTTCAATTAATTGTTTAATTTCTAATTCAGTCATTTGATTTTCTCAAAAAATATTCTAGTCATAGACGCGCATTGTACCTTAAAGAGGCTGTACACCCAGCACTTTTTTATCGGATAACGCTCAAATTTACCACCTTTTTAGAGACACATTCAGCTTACTATATGAATAACTCTTCCGTATAATGCTTTGCTTTCATCTATTAACATTCGGTTAATAGAGAATAAAGATTGCAAAACAGATTGTAGACTCCATTATTTGATTTTTAAACTTAGTTTAAGGGACTATGGTTCCTTTTATTCATAGGTCATTCAACCAATATGCTTATTGATTATGCGTTAGTTATTGCGGGTATATCCCTTTTAGTTTGGAGCGCGGATCGATTTACTGACGGTGCGGCTGCCATAGCAAGAAATTATGGAATATCGCCATTAGTTGTTGGTTTAACCATTGTTGCCATGGGCTCGTCGGCTCCTGAAGTGATTGTGTCCATTAATGCGGCAATCAATAATTCCCCAGGGTTAGCTGTTGGTAATGCCATTGGTTCAAATATTGCGAACATTGCCATGGTGCTCGGTATAGCGGCTTTGATTATTCCCTTACAAGTTCAATCGGCAACATTAAAACGAGAAATTCCCATACTTTTCTTGTTTATCTTTTTAGCATTCGGGTTATTAATCGACCTTAAATTATCTTTTATTGACGGTTTAATCTTGCTCTTTTCACTTTTAGGTTATTTAGTGTGGCTAACTTACCAAGCCGCCAAACAAAAAAACCAATCGGATTTAATGCTCAAGGAAATTGTCGATGAACTGCCCGACAATATGCCTAACAAACAAGCCTTCTTTTGGGTGGTGGTAGGTCTTGTTTTACTACAGATTGGTTCTTATTTGTTAGTTTTAGGCGCTACCAATATTGCTCAAGCATATAATGTGAGCAATTTTATTATTGGTATCACTATAGTCGCTGTTGGAACTAGCTTACCCGAACTTGCCGCAACAGTTAGTGGGGTAATGAAAAATGAACATGAGTTAGCCATAGGAAATGTTATTGGCTCTAATATTTTTAATCTTTTAGCGGTGTTATCCATTCCGAGTTTATTTAATGATGTTTCTATTGATCTTCATATTTTAACTTTTGATTATAGCCTTATGTTTGCGTTAACAGTGGCAATGTCAATCATGGCTTGGGGAAGAAATGGCGCGCCAGGAAAAATCACTCGACTTAAAGGTGGTTTGTTATTAGCTTGTTTTCTTTCATATCAAATTTACCAGTTGGTCACAAATCACTAAAACGATTAAAATTAACACTTATTATCAGTCAGAGCTTTATTGTTAATATCTGATAAACTAGAACTTAATGATTTAATACTTAACCAATACGTTATATAAACTTATGCCTCAAACAACCCCACAATCTCACTTTATAGCTCTCGGCAAAGCCGTTGTGAAAACAGAGCAACGGGCTATATCTGCTTTGTTAGATAGGATCGGGGACGACTTTTCAAAAGCTTGTGAACTTTTACTCGACTGCCGCGGCCGTATAGTTGTAATAGGCATGGGCAAATCCGGTCACATTGGCGGAAAAATAGCCGCTACATTAGCTAGCACCGGTAGCCCTGCTTTTTTTGTTCATCCGGGTGAAGCCAATCATGGTGATTTAGGTATGATCACAACAAAAGATGTGGTTATTGCACTGTCTAATTCTGGTGAAACCAGTGAAATTATTAGCTTGTTACCGCTGATAAAGCGACTAAACGTGCCCTTGATTAGTTTAACAGGTAAAGCCAATTCATCATTAGCGTCATTTGCCGATATTAACCTTGATACCAGCGTTGAAAAAGAAGCTTGTCCGATGAACTTAGCGCCTACGGCATCAACCACGGCAGCACTAGTTATGGGAGATGCTCTTGCTATTGCATTGCTTGAAGCAAGAGGTTTTACCGAAAATGATTTTGCTTTATCTCATCCTGGTGGCAGTTTAGGCCGACGACTATTATTAAAAGTTGAAGACATTATGCATAAGGGAAAGCATATACCGATGGTCAATCAACAAACGAATGTGAGCGATGCACTGCTAGAGATGACTAATAAAGGCTTAGGCATGACCTGCGTAATTGATGGATCCGGCTTGCTTTGTGGCATATTCACTGATGGTGATTTAAGACGCGCACTAGCAAAAAACATTGACTTAAATGCCACTTTAATTTCAACGGTTATGACTCTTGAAAGCAAAACCATTTCAGCAGATAAGTTAGCCGCTGAAGCGCTTCAAATAATGGATGAAAACGCTATTGGAGCATTAGTTATCACTGATTCAAATAACCGCCCGCTGGGTGCATTAAATATGAATGTTTTATTAAAAGCCGGTGTTGTGTGATGAGTGATTCAAATAAGACGAAACAAAAAATCATATCTCCAATAGTAAACTATTCTGAGCGATTACTAAAAAAAGCATCTCAAATTAAATTAGTGATTACAGATGTTGATGGTGTATTAAGTGACGGAAAAGTGTTCTACTCCAACCAAGGAGAAGAACTGAAAAACTTCAATATAAAAGATGGTCTTGGGATCAAACAACTACTTGATAATAATGTTCAGGTTGCCATCATTACGGGTAGACAATCCGATATTGTTGAACGCCGAGCTAAAGAACTTGGGATCACTTTTATTTATCAGGGAAAATCAAATAAAATAAAATCTTATCTCTCCATCATTGAACAAATGAATATCAATCAATCTCAGGTTGCTCACATTGGAGATGACCTGCCAGACTTACCATTAATGCAACAATCAGGTTTAGGAATTTGTGTTGCGGATGGACATTTTTTTGTACAAGAAAATGCTGACTGGATCACTCAAAATATCGGCGGAAATGGTGCGGTAAGAGAAGTGTCGGACTTGATTTTGCAATCTCAAAATAAACTTCAAATTATCCACAACAAATACTTAAACCAATGAAACGATTAAAGTTAAATCGCTGGTTTATTGCTGTTTTAACACTCATTATGGCTTTTTTGGTATTGAGCCCTAATAAAATAGACCCATTAATTGTCGAAAAAGCGGCAATACCTGATAGTGATTATTTTATGGAAGGCGTTGTGATCCACCAATTTAATGCAAATGGAGAACTCAATAATCGGCTTGCGGCTAACCGAATGGAGCACTCTTCTAAGCGTGACCTTTCATTACTAAATAACCCCATTATCACCTTTAAAAATGCCCAGTCAGGTGAATGGCGGTTAGCCTCAAAAAGTGGTAGGCTTCTAAACGACGGTAGTTTGTTAAAGCTTGATGAAGAAGTTAACATTGATGAATTTCAAGCCGATGGAAGCTCTCAAACAAATATCTCAACCAAAAACTTAACCATTGATTTAGCCGCTAATCAAGCTTCGACTAAAGAAACGGTTTTAATAAAAAACCAATACTTAAAAACAAAAAGCACAGGCTTAGAGATTGATTTTGACCAACAAATTATTTATCTAAAATCTGATGTTATTACTCATATATATTAATGAAAAAAATCAATCCTAAAATTAGCCTGTCCATTTTGATTTTTAGCGCTACTGCATTATTCCCTTGCATTAATTTGGCTGAAAAAAATCAACTCATTAAAACTAAGTCTCCGATAGTTTTAAAAAGTGATCACTCAAAAATTAACGGCAAAACTGGCGTATTTGAACACTGTGGACATGCAATATTAGTTCAAGGAAATCTGACTCTAACAGCTGACTGCCTGGTTGGTAAAAAATCTAAAGGTGGGGCTTATGATTTTATTATAGCCAAAGGAAATCCCGCGACTTTAATTCAAAAAAAGCCCGTTAATCAAGAAGTTTTATTTGTTCAAGGAAACAGTATTAAATATAGTATTCAATCTGAGCAGTTCCATATTAATGGTAAAGCCAATTTAAAACTGTCTAATAATAAATCATCAAAAAAATCAAACTCTCAGCAACATAATAAAGCAAAACTAAATCAATTAGAAATACTTGCTGACAAAATAAATTTAATTAATCATCATCAATTAAACAATCACAATATTGTTAGTCGTGAAGTATTTGCTTTTGGTAAACCACTTTATATTGAACTCATTAAATCAGGAAAAACCGATCTAAAGGCGACCTCAAATAAATTGATATTTAATACCCAAACATCAAACCTAAAACTATTTGAAAATGTTATTGCCAATTTAAAATTAGGGCAAATAAGTGCTGGAGTATTTGAATATAATAGCAAAACTCAAATATCGAGTTTTGAAAAATCTCCAAACCAACAAGTTGAAATAATTCAAACCAAGAAGTCTCCCAAATGACCAAATTATCCGTTAAAAATTTAGCTAAAATTTATTCAGGTAGAAAAGTTGTTAGCGACGTCTCTTTTGAAGTTAACACCGGCGAAATAGTTGGTCTTTTAGGCCCTAACGGCGCTGGAAAAACCACCTCTTTTTATATGGCGGTTGGATTAGTTCAACCTAATGAAGGCGACGTTTATTTAGATGATGAAAATATAACCTCCTCAGCGATGCATCAAAGAGCAAAAATGGGGATCGGCTACTTACCACAAGAAGCCTCTATTTTTAGAAAAATGACCGTCGCTAATAATTTACTTTCAATTTTGGAGCTTAATGACTCACTAACTAAAGAACAGCAACATCAAAAAATGCACGACTTATTAAATGAATTTCAAATTTCACATATTCAAAATAATTTAGGTATGAGCTTATCAGGTGGAGAAAGAAGGCGAGTAGAAATAGCTAGAGCACTTGCCAACGAACCCGACTTTATTTTGCTAGATGAACCTTTTGCCGGTGTTGATCCTATTTCTGTTGGCGATATCAAAGAAATTATCACCCAACTAAAAGACAGAGGTTTAGGCGTTCTTATTACTGATCATAATGTACGCGAAACTTTAGATGTTTGTGAGCGTGCATACATTGTTGAATCGGGACATTTGCTTACTAGCGGAACACCAGAAGAAGTTATAAAAAACCCTCAGGTAAGAAAGGTCTATTTAGGCGAAAACTTCAAAATTTAGCACCTAATAAACCTTTTGCTTTAGTCTTATCCAAATATTTTATACCAAGATTATTGTAAAAATTAGATCGCTTATTATTTGAACAGC
>Ga0256845_1001672_pt1 | contig 17364 bp, 18 predicted proteins | sample RiftiametaG_FD_189101 | JGI IMG/M metagenome (GOLD analysis project Ga0256845, IMG submission 189101) | Tube worm associated microbial communities from hydrothermal vent at the East Pacific Rise, Pacific Ocean - Riftia | ecosystem: Host-associated > Annelida > Integument > Unclassified ...
CACTGAAATTAATATTGATTACACAAATCATGAACACCCTGCAGTTTTTACAGTAGAAGAAGCTGATAGGCAACACGAGGGCATAGAAGGTGTTCATAGTAAAAATTTATTTTTCAAAGATAAGAAAAAAAAACTGTTTTTGGTAGTTACTCTTTCAGACAAAGCAATTAGAATCAAGGAAGTTGCCAAAAAAATAGGTGCAAAAAGCATGTCCTTTGGTAAACCCGATCTTCTGGATCAAATTCTGGGCGTTATTCCAGGGGCAGTTACCCCCTTTGCTGTAATTAATGATGAACAACACCAGGTAAAAGTCATTCTGGATAAAGAGATGATGGAAAATGAACTGCTCAATTTTCATCCCCTGGAAAACACAGCAACAACAACTATCACCTCTAAAAATCTGGTAAAATTTTTAGAACACTGCCAGCAGAAGTTTGAAATAATCCAGTTATAAACAGCATCCTAGGCAATAATAACAAAAAAAGCCGGATCTGTAGAAAATTACAGACCCGGCTTAAATTAATAAACAATAAAATCTATTCTCCCAGATAAGCCTCTCTGATCTTTGGATTTTTTATAAGCGTACTGGCTTGATCTTCCATGGTGATCTCACCTGTTTCAATAACATATCCTCTGTTTGCAGCCTGGAGTGCAAGATTTGCATTCTGCTCCACAAGAAGAATAGTTACATTGTCTTCTTTGTTGATTTTGGCAATAATATCAAAAATCTGCTGGACAATAATCGGAGCAAGCCCCAGGGAGGGCTCGTCCAAAAGAAGAAGCTTCGGCTTTGTCATCAAGGCTCTTGCAATGGCAAGCATTTGCTGTTCTCCACCTGACAGTGTGCCTCCATGCTGTTTTTTGCGCTCTCCTAAAATTGGAAAGAGAGAATAGGCATGCTCCATATCTTTTTGAATCTGGTCATGATCTTTTCTGTAAAAGGCACCAAGCCGTAAATTTTCCATGACTGAAAGTCTTGGGAATATCCTTCTTCCCTCCGGTACCTGGCACAATCCCATTGTGGGAAGTTTCTCAGCAGCAACTTTATTTATATTCTTGCCATTATAGTGGATATCCCCTTTTTCTGCTGCAATAATTCCACTGATGGTCATAAGTGTTGTTGATTTTCCTGCACCATTGGCTCCAATTATTGCAACGATCTCTCCTGGGTATACTTTAAGGGAAATACCTTTTAAAGCTTTTATCTTGCCATAGCCTGAATGGACATTTTTTAATTCCAGAACTGGTTGGTATATCATATCATGCCTCCTTTTCCTCTGATCTTGTTCCCACACGTTTAGCCGGAATCAAGCCAGCAGGTCTGAAAAGCATCATTAAAACCATGACTCCACCAAAAGCAAGCATTCTATAAAGTTCAAACTCACGGAACACCTCAGGAAGAATAATCAATGCAGCAGCACCAAGAATAATTCCCGGAATAGATCCCATTCCACCTAGAACAACCATGCAAAGAACCATGGCAGATTCAAGAAATGTAAAGCTTTCAGGGCTTACAAACCGCATTCTTGCTGCAAAAAAAGCTCCTGCCATACCTGCAAACAAAGCACCCATGGCATATGCCAATAATTTATAGATAAAAGTGTTAACCCCCATTAATTCTGAAGCTGTCTCATCTTCCCTGATTGACTCCCAGGCACGACCAACCCGGGAAAAATTAAGGCGGTGCAGGCAGATAATTGTAATAATAGCCAATGCCAAAACAACATAATATAATAGATGAAGTTTTTTAAGCCAGATGTGTTCCCAGGACATGCTGAAAAATCCATTTTCAAAATCAGGGATATACATCCCGGGGCGGTCAAAACCCATAATTCCATTGGGTCCATTGGTAAGTTTCATCCAGTTGTTGAGAATAATACGAACTATCTCTCCAAAACCTAATGTAACTATGGCAAGGTAATCGCCGCGCATCCTTAAAGTAGGCCACCCCACAATACAACCTGCAATTAATGCAAACAGGGCTGCAAAGGGAAGACAGACCCAAAACGACATTCCATAATGCATATTTAAAAGCGCATAGGAGTATGCACCGACACCGTAAAAAGCTATATATCCAAGGTCCAGCATTCCTGCCAACCCCACAACAATATTAAGACCCAACCCTAAACAGACATAAATTAAAACATTGATGGCAACATCCTGGGCATATCTGCCAGTCAATTGCGGATATATAAGTGCAAATATTAAAGCTGCAAGAATCCACACCCATGTTGGAACAGCTGCTGCAAACAGACTGCTCCTTTCCTTAAGTTTTACTGCAGGAGTAGTAATAAACCTTAAAGCACCGCCCTTGTTCATTAAATAAAAAATAAAGAAAATAGATACCAGGGCAACTATATATAGCCAGACAATAAATGTTTTTTCAAATGAAAGAGTGCCATCGGGGTGAATTCCCAAAAGAGGCCATAAAAGCCCCAGCACCCATAACATACCAATTGTATATTTCTTCCATATTTTCTTAAACTCTTGTATCATCGATATTCTCGCCCATAATTCCAGTAGGTTTAAAATATAAAACCGCTATCAATATGATAAATGCAAACACATCCTTGTACTGACCTGAAATATAACCAGCACCGAATATTTCAACCATTCCAATAATCAGTCCACCAATCATTGCGCCTGTGATGTTGCCGATTCCCCCAAGGACTGCTGCTGCAAACGCTTTGATACCGGGGACAAATCCCATGTCATAACGTACAGATCCATAGTAAAGACCAACCATTATACCTGCTGCTGCTGCCAACCCTGCACCAATGGCAAAAGTTATGGAAATAATTCTGTTACTTCCAATGGCAACAAGGGCAGACATGGTTTTATCCTGGGCAGTTGCCCGCATTGCCATGCCCATTTTTGTTTTAAAAACAAGAATATTTAAAACAATCAGAAGAACAATGGTCATTGTTACTATCATAATTTGCAGGTAGGATATACTGACAAGCCCAAATTCGAAAGCAATACCATCAAAAAGCTCACCTGGATATGGTTTGTCAAAAACGCCCTGGGTAAGCATCAATCCATTGGAAAGAAAAATCGACATCCCAAGGGCAGAAAGAAGTGCTGCAAGCCTTGACTGTTTTCTCAAGGGCAGATATGCTACCTTTTCAACTCCAACGGCAAGAAATGCACAATAACCCATGGTTAAAGCAAATGAGCCTGTAAGGCAAAGCCAGGGATGGGTTTCCATAATCCCTTTGCCTGCAAAATAACCCAATAGAATTACGCCAACATAACCTCCTGCAGCAAAGAATTCACCATGGGCAAAATTTATCAGCTGTATCACGCCGTATACCATGGTGTATCCCAGGGCAATCAATGCATAAATGCCCCCAAGGGTTATACCGTTAATCAGTTGCTGAATAAAATATTCCATTCTATCTTTTTAAATACCTTATGTTTTAAAATCATGTCTGCAAAATAGAGATTTACAGACATGATTTTACTTTATAATAAACAAATAAACATCTGTTTGTTACTTTAAGTAACCTTCATTTGGTGACCAATATGGGATATATTTACCATTAACAATTTTATAGGCAATATATGAAGATCCAGAATCACCATTTTTCTCAAATTTAACATGCTTTGAAGCACCGTCAAAATCAAGTTTCATGAGCTGTTTTTTAACTTTTTTAGGCTTTGTACTTTTAGCAGCTTTAATTGCTCTTAAAAGAGCTGTTGCTGCATCGTAGGCATAAGTACCATAGGCACCAATCTCACCATACTGAGATGTAAACCTTTTTTCATATTTTTTATATGCAGCAGTAGTTCTGTCTGTAAAACCATAGGTAACATAAATTCCTTCAGCAGCAGCTTTTGCAACTTTCATGAAATTAGGATGATACATTGCATCCTGGGAAACAATCTGGGATTTAAGTCCCATTCTTTTTGCCTGGATGGCCATGAGGCTCCCTGTGGCATGATTCTGAAGACTCATGTAAAGGATATCAGCATTGTCTCTTTTTGCCATGGTTAAAATAGCAGAAAAGTCTTTGTCTCCCTGGTTAACATGATCATGACCAAGAACTTTTATTCCATTTTTCTTGCAATTTGCCTCAACACCGTCTGCAAGACCTTGAGAATAAGTAGTTTTGTCATCAACAATAAAGATGGATTTTGCTTTTAAAGCCTCTTTTAAAAACTTGACTGCTGCAGGAGCCTGGGCATCATCTCTTCCGCACATACGGAACATATATTTGAGACCTCTGTCAGTTACATCCTGATGTGTTGATGCAGGAGTGAGCATAATAATGTCTTCTTCATCAAGTGTTGAAGAGGCTGGAATAGTGGAGGAAGAACAATATGCACCCACAACACCTGCAACTTCAAGATTGATAAGTTTGTTGGCAGCAGCAACAGCTTGTTTTGGATCACATGCTGTGTCCTGGGGGAAAAGCTCAATTTTATCATATCCAGGAATTCCACCTTCATCCATGATTACATCAATGGCGCAAAGAACACCATTTTTAATGTCATTTCCATCGGCAGCATAGGGTCCTGTTAAAGGACTCATGGAGCCTATTTTCAATGTTTTAGCTGACACCGAAGTCAGCAGAAATGGAATAAGAATCAATCCCATTACAGCAATTGCAAATACTCTTTTCTTCATAATTCTCTCCTTAAAGTTACGTTAATAATTATTGATTCGCCGGCTGACCAAGATATGCTTCAATCACTTTAGGGTTTTTCTGAATTTCAGCAGCATTCCCTTCGGCAATTTTTACACCATGGTCAACACAAACAATATGATCACACACACCCATCACAACTTTCATATCATGCTCCACAAGCAGAACGTCAATACCAAGCTCTGATATGCGTGAAATGTCTTCCATCAACTTTGAAGTTTCAGCAGGATTCATGCCGGCAGCAGGTTCATCTAAAAGCATAACTTTTGGATCAGAGGCTATGGCTCTTGCAATTTCAAGTCTTCTTTGGGATCCATAGGGCAAATTGGAAGCAACATCATCTGCATGCTTTTCTACACCCATGAAGGTGAGGGCTTCAAATGCTTTTTCTCTAATTTCAGCCTCTTCTTTTTGTTGTGATTTTGTTCTGAAAATTGAACCGATCACTCCTTTTTTTGTCCTGCAGTGCCGTGCAACCATAGCATTTTCCATGGCGGTCATCATGGAAAAAAGGCGGATATTCTGGAATGTCCTGGCAATACCCTTTTTAAAAATTTGATGGGGATTATTACCAAGAATGGTTTTGCCATTAAAAAGCACATCTCCTCCGGAAGCTTGATAAACTCCGGTGAGAACATTAAAGACCGTTGTTTTCCCAGCTCCGTTGGGTCCAATCAATCCTACAATTTTCCCATCTCCTATTGTAAAGCTTAAATCTGACAATGCATGGAGCCCACCAAACCTTACGCTGATATTCTTCAATTCTAATTGTGCCATAAAGATTTAATACCTGCTTCCTGAATTAAAATATTGTTATTGCATCTCAGCAATAATGACCTCTTGTTTTCTCATAGCCGCAATAAAAGTGTTGACATGCTTTTTTGCAACTAACGCAGCATTAGTACTGTCGCTCTTTTTTATTGCCATAACAAGTTGTTCTAAATCATTATAAATCTCTTGAATTGCGCTGTATGTATTTTCAAGATATTTATCAAAGTATTTTTTAATATTATCATGGACAACATCATTAACATATTGATAAAGAGCGTTGCCTGATATCCTTGCAATTTCCATGTGAAGCTGCTTATCTGCTTCAAGAAAATTTTCCCATGCTGGAAGACCTAGATCTTTATACTCTTTTAATTTTGCAAGGAGCTGGTCTAAAAGTTCAATGTCCTCACCAGAAGCTTTTTGGGCTGCAAGGCTTGCAATCTGGCTTTCTATGCCAACACGAAATTCACCAATATCAAGGACTGAAACAGTACCAAATCTGATTAACAGAGCAAGGGTCTCTGTAAGCTGCTCAATGCCAGCGCTTTTAATCACTGCACCGCCACCTGTCCCAAGCCTGATCTCCAAAAGCCCTTTATGCTCAAGCACTCGGAGGGCTTCACGTAATGTTCCTCTGCTTATATTGAAGGTTTCGCACAATTCTCTTTCCGGCGGAAGCCTGTCACCCTCTATCAGCCTGCGGGAAAGTATTGCTTCTTGAATTTGCTCAACAACGTCCTGAAATATCCTGCTTTTTTTTGCTTTTATAAAACCAGTTTGAAAGTCAGTATTATTTGTTTCAGGCATTGATCCCCTTTTGTTTACCATGTTTGATTGGTCGAACCATTGTTATGGTATAATTTTTCATTTGTCAATAGAATTTTTATCTTTTTATAAAAATAGAGCGTAATATGAAAAAAGCTTGACTTTCCACTGGTTTATAGCTTATTTTTTATAGTTGAGCAGGTTATTATTGCAAACTGCATAATTATAGTAACATTAACTTTTATGGATTCAAAATATGTTTGTCCTGGGATATTTTTTAAATGCAGTTGCAGTTGTATTAAAGTATGCATTAACCATATATAAGTGGATAGTTATTGCAAGAGTTGTTCTTTCATGGGTCAGCCCTGATCCTGGCAATCAGATTGTAATGGCTATTTACTCTGTTACAGAGCCTCTGTTTTACCAAATAAGAAAACGACTTCCAATAATCTTTGGAATGATTGATATTTCACCAATTATTGTATTATTATCTATTTATTTTATTCAAGTGTTTGTAGTGAACAGTTTATTTCGTTTGGCAAGTACCCTTGTTTAACTTTAATTAAAGGGGAGGATAAAATGGGCATAACACCTACAGTAGTAAGGCAAAAAGAGTTTTCAACCAGATTTAGAGGTTTTGATATTCAGGAAATAGACTCTTTTCTTGAAGAGGTTGCAAGGCAAATTGAAGATCTAAACAGTAAAATTGAAAAAAACTTGATGGAAAAAGAGAGGCTTTATCTTGAAAATCAGGGATACAGGGAGAGGGAAGATACCACAAAAAAATCCATAATCCAATCCCAGAATGTTCTGGATCAAATGAAAAAAAATGCTGAAAAATCTTCCCAAACTATTATTGCCGAGGCAGAAGTCCGGGCTGCAAAAATCCTTTCACGAGCACATAACCGCCTCTCGCAATTGCACAATGACATAAACGAGTTGAAAAGGCAGCGGATACAATTGGAAATGCAGATAGGCTCAATCCTTGAATACCACTCAAAAATGCTTGAGATGACCAAGGATGAAAATAAAGCTCAAGATGAAACTGATTCAACAGTAAAGTTTTTAAACCACGGTTAAAGTTAAGCAATAGATTAGATATAGATCTATATATAAATAAAATTTTTCAAGGCAGGTTTGCCAGAAGCTAATACTAAACAGGAGTGACAATAAATGGCTGAGATTGATGCTTTTTTTAAATTATTAAATGATAAAAGTGGCTCTGACCTTCACCTTTCTGCTGGAGAACAGCCTGCGCTAAGAATTGACGGTGATATAGAGAGAATAAAATACCAAAAGCTTTCCAGTGACATATTAAGAAAGCTTTTATATGAAATCACTCCTGAGGAAAAAATTAAAATTTTTGAAGAGACAGGAGATGTTGATTTTGGTTATGAGATCCCTGGGTTAGCACGTTACAGAGCAAATTACTTTATGCAGAAAGATGGCGTAAATGCAGTATTCAGGGAAATTCCAAGTAAAATTCAATCTGCAGAAACCCTGGGGCTTCCTCCTGTAATAAACAAGCTTGCAACTCTTCCAAGGGGGCTTGTTCTTGTAACCGGACCTACTGGTAGTGGAAAATCCACAACACTCGCTGCAATTTTAGATCAGGCAAACCGCTTAAGAAAGGATCATATTATTACCATTGAAGACCCCATAGAATTTGTGCATACAAGTAAGAACTGTATTGTCAATCACCGTGAGGTCAGCGTACATACAAAAACTTTTACTGCCGCCCTGAGAGGGGCTCTGCGTGAAGACCCTGATATTATTCTTGTGGGTGAGCTTCGAGACCTTGAAACCATATCCCTTGCAATCGAGGCTGCCAACACAGGTCACCTTGTATTCAGCACTCTTCATACTTCCAGTACAGTAAAAACAATAGACCGTATTATTGAAGTATTTCCAGCACATGAACAGGCACAAATTCGCTCTTCCCTTTCTGACAGTTTAAGAGCTGTTATCGGGCAAACCCTTTTTAAAAGACTGCATCGATCAGGAAGATGTGTTGCTTTAGAAGTGCTTATAGCAACTCCTGGAGTTAGAAATTTAATACGTGAGAATAAAAGCCATCAGATTCCTTCCATGATCCAGACTGGTAAAATATTTGGAATGCAGCTCATGGATGAGTCAATTATGGCACTTTTTAAGAAAAAATGGATAAGTGCTGAAGAGGCCTATGAAAAATGCTTTAACAAGGAGCAATTCAGACCGTTCCTCAAAACACCACCAGCTGATTTCACGGAAATATAGTCAGGTTGGAATCTTAAAAGAAAGGATGATTTAACAATTATGCGAAGAAAAGAGATTGATTATATACTACTGAAGATGCTTGAATATAAAAAAAATCTTTCTGATCTTAATTTTACTCCTGGCAAGCCTATTCAAGTTGAGAGTGATGGTGAGTTAATGCCCGTTAGAATGCAGCCAAACTTCAGCTGTCTTACAGCTTTTCAAACTGAAATAATAGCCTTAAACCTTATCAATAACAACAGAGAGTTAACAGAAACTCTTATAAAACGAGGCTCCTGTGACTTTAGTCACCAACTTAAAGATGGAGTTCGCTTCAGAGTAAATGTATTTTCAAGATCAAGCAAATACTCCATTGCCATGAGAAAACTTGAAACAAGAATTCCCACAATCAAAGAGCTTAACCTGCCGGAAGTATTCTTCCAGATGTCAGAAGAAAAAAATGGTCTATTATTTGTAACAGGTGCCACAGGAGTTGGAAAATCAACATCCCTTGCAGCCCTTTTGAACCAGATCAATGAGACCAAAGCATATCATATAATTACCTTGGAAGACCCCATCGAGTTTCAACATTCTCAAAAAAAATCAACCTTTAATCAGCGGGAGCTTGCAACAGATTTTGATACCTTTCAAAGCGGCTTAAGAGCAGCCATGAGACAAGCTCCAAAAGTTATACTTGTGGGTGAGATGCGTGACAGGGAAACCATTGAAATTGGACTGGCTGCAGCGGAAACAGGTCACCTTGTTGTAACCACCCTGCATACAGCAGATGCAGGACAGACAATTAATCGTATTCTTGGAATGTTTTCAACCGAGGAAGAAAAACTGATAAGGGTCCGGCTTGCAGACTCTCTTAAATGGGTTGTATCTCAAAAATTACTGCCCCAAACAGGTGGTGGCAGAATCGCAGCCTTTGAGGTAATGTGTACAAGTTTGCGAGTTAAAGATTCAATTTTACACGGTGAAAAAGAGGGTAATTCCTATGCTGAAATCATCAAGCAGGGTAGTGCCAGAAGCATGATAAGTTTTGACGAATACATAATAAGACTTTATGAAAAAGGATTAATCGAAGAAAACACTGCACATGCATATGCTACCCGTAAAGATATTGTGGGAAGGGGGATTGACACCATCAAATCTTCCCGGGGTGAAGCAACCTCAGACATAGAATCCCTTGAAATGGATCGTGGATATAGAAGGAGCCATCAATAATGAAAATTACCTGTATTGCCTGCCAGGCACAGTTTAACATATCAGATAAAAAAATCCCCAAGGACAAAAATGCCTTTGTACGTTGTCCAAAATGTCAGGACAAAGTTCAAATACCCAGCTTTCAACCGGAGGAACGCAGAGGCGCAACAGCTCTTCCTGACATTTTTGCGACTTCATTTATGTCTGATATAGAAAAAAAAGCCCTGGTATGTGTTGATAATGATTCCTATAGAGAAATTATATTTAGAGGACTTACAAAGAATGAATACCAGGCAAATGCTGCTGAAACTTCAGCTTTAGCACTGGAATTCCTTGAAATTCAGCAATATAATACAATCATCATTGATGAAAATTTTGAAAATGGGAAGGGTAAAAAAGTGGTTATGCAGGAGATTGAACAGATGGATATGTCCTTTAGAAGAGATATCTGCATAGTCCTGCTGAGTGAACAGATAAGGACAGGAGATAATATGTCCACTCTTTATTCAAGTGTTAACAAGGTAGTAAACTATAAAGATATCAATATTTTTGATAATTTTTTTCAAAGTGCCATAAAAGAACACAAGCAGTTTTATTCAGTGTATAACATGGCAAGGCAGACAGTCGGTAAAACATAAGTGAAACAGCAAAACACTTTATTCCCCTTTACACAAAAAAAATTTAAGCTGCTGAAAAAAGAGACACAACACACCTGGGTTATCAAGTGGCTGACTGCTATTTATCAAAACCTCATTACAAACAGAATCAACACTAAAAGTATCCATCTGTTCGCATCAAATTATGACATGATATTAAAGTGGTTGGAACTACCTTGTAAAGAAAAACCTGAATCAAATGAAAACCGAGTCTGGATTGAATTTGTATCAGATGCCATACATTTTCACAGAACCAAAACCAATATCTTCCCAAAGGATCATGATCTGCTTGATAACTCTGCAATAGATGTTACAAGCAGTGACAAATCAAGGACAGCAATAGAAACCTTGGATTATCATATTGCAATAGACTGTTTTAGAAGCGTTTTCAATGTTGGCTCAATTTTTCGAACCTGTGATGCAGCAGGTTTTAGATCTGTAATATTGGGAAACACTCCCGGAGCTGAACACTCTTTGGTACAAAAAACTTCAATGGGGACATTTTCCTTTGTTCACTCAGAAAAGACAGATGATCTTATAGCCACATTAATTAACAAAAAAACCGTGGGTTATACTATCATCGGTATTGAAACTATTAAAAATTCAAAGGCTTACACAAATTTTTCCTGGCCTCAAAGAGCAGTCCTGGTACTTGGTAATGAAGAGTACGGTATTTCAAGGCATGTGCTAAGAGTTTGTGACAAATTTGTTCATATACCAATGCATGGTAGAAAAAATTCAATTAATGTTGCCAATGCTGCCTCTGTAATAATGTTCCATGTTGCTGGAAAATTAACACAAGAATAGAAACTACCCATGGGCATATTCTTCAAATATCTTGAAAACATTGCTGAGATCAACAATCTTGATATTATGCACTCCATCAATCAAAACAGGCAGTGGATATTTCACCATGGTATGTTATTTTCAAGCTGTTTTAAATGGTGGGAAAATCATGGTAAACGTAAAACCTTGCATGAAGGAGTTGATATACTTTATTATAAAAATAAAAAACAGCAGATTCAAACGCTTGATGCCGGGACACTGATCCCCTCAGCAACAGATGGAAAAATTATAAATATCTGTGATGATTTTATTGGTCAATCCATTGTTGTTCAGCACAATATCTCTTTTAGACAGAATCTTGATCTGCTTTTTATTTATGCCCATATTTTGCCTGATAACAGAATACAAATTGGTACTGAACTCAGCCAGGGGGAAATTATTGCATCCATTGCCAATACCCAAAAAAAGCAAACAACTCTCTTAGCCCACCTTCACTTCTCAGTCATTGAAGTATCAAAAGATACAGCACCTGAACATTTAAACTGGGAGTTTTTCTCGGACAGAAAAAACAGAATTAATCTAATTAACCCTCTATTCATATAAAGGAGTTTATATCCGTGATTAAACAACTATCCTTCTAAAACAATTTTAACCATGATTTGAATATTTTCCAACCTTACAGGGATGTCTTTCATAATTCAGTGGTACCCATTATCCCTCCTTTTTTTAAAAACTTTAAAAAGTATTTGACTTTTCTGTTTGCTAATAGTAAACAGAAGGTTATTATGAGTCAAATACAAAATGAGAAAAAAAGCCGGGCATTAGAAAAAGCTATTGCCAAACGGATTAGATCTAAAAGAGTTGAACAGGGATGGACACTTGATCAACTTGCCAAGGCTACGGGTCTTTCTAAAGGTTATTTATCCCAAATAGAAAATGATGATAAAACACCAACGCTTGGAACCTTAACTAAAATTGCATTTGGTCTCGGCTTAGATGCCATCTCCCTCATAACTGGAGAAAAAACAGAGCAGACACAAGAAAAACTATCCATAGGTCGAGTGAAGGATCGCCAGCCCATCACTCATACAGGGGCAGCTCCCAGCTCAATATATGAATCTTTTGCATTTACCAAATCCGATCGATTTATGGATGCCTATATTGTCACCGTCAGCAACGAGTTTAACCCCAAACCCCTGATGCATGAGGGTCAGGAAATAATTTTTGCCCTGGAAGGTACAACTGAATTTTACTACGATGGTCAGACATATATAATTGAAGCAGGTGATGCAATGTATTTTGATTCCAATCGTCCCCATATGAGTCGCAGCATTGGTCCAAAACCTGCCAAAGTACTGATGGTTTTTTGCAATCCCATACGTGGAGAGTAATATTTTGCTGATCCAAGTTTACTATAAGCAAACAAAAGGATATTGAATCAAAAATGAAAAAAACAAGTTTACTAAGACAATATATACTTGAAAAATCTATACTGGTGATGCCGGGTGCCCATGATACACTTACAGCGAGAATAGTGGAGCAGGCCGGATTTAAGGCAGTAACCATCGGTGGCTACTCAGCCAGTGCCTCTATTTTGGGAAAACCAGATCTGTCTTTTTTGACCTTGACTGAAATGGTCGATTGTGTCAGCCGCATTGTTGATGTAACAACCATCCCTCTATTTGCAGACGGTGATACTGGATATGGTGGTGTACTCAATGTTAGATGTACAGTAAAAAAGCTTGAAAAAGCCGGAGCAGCCGGAATGTTTATTGAGGATCAGGTTTTTCCCAAACGGTGCGGTCATATGCTTGACAAACAAGTCATTGAAAAACAAGAAATGATTGCCAAAGTTAAAGCAGCAGTTGATGCCAGAATTGATAATGATTTTATCATTATGGCAAGAACCGATGCTCTGGCTGTTAATGGTATAGAAGATGCCATTGAGAGAGGAAACCTCTATGCCCAGGCAGGAGCAGACCTTATATTTGTGGAAGCACCCACAACCATTGAGCAGATGCAAATGATTACAGCCCGCATAGATGCACCTTTGCTTGCCAATAATATCGAAGGGGGAAAATCCCCTCTACTTTCTGCTGCTGAGTTGGAAAAGATCGGTTACAATACAGTTGTATTCCCAGTGGCTGCCACATATGCTGTGGCAAAAGTCGTTGGAGGTCTGATGGCTGAACTCGCAGCCAACGGGACAACTGCTGGTTTCAACAGGCAGATGGTCTCATTTGATGAATTCAATGATCTGGTTGATCTTGAACAATTGCGTTCCCTGGAACGTAATTATTTTCAAACCTAATACAACAGGCTCCAGGGTATCTCTGTTGGAGGAGAAGGAAAATGAAACTAACTAATTTTATTAGTGCCCTAATTTTTGTATTTGTCTCCCTATTGATGGTCATGGGTGGTTGGGACTGTGCTGTTGCCGGCAAGAACAGCTTAACTTTTGCCACTACAACACCGCCAAAAAGCAACCATGAAATAGCTGCTCAAAAGTTTGTTGACGCTGTTGCAAAAAAAACCAATGGCAGAATTAATATTAAACACTATGGAGCAGGATCTTTGTATAATGCAAAGACTATCATGTCAGCCATGTCAAACAACCAAATTGATATTGGTCTTCTGCATGTAGCCTTGGTAGGTCGACGTTCCCCAGTGCTTGAGTTTGTAGGATCTTTTGGCGCACTGGGTTGCTGGGAAAGCTATGAACATTATTATAAATTCCTTGATAACCCAAAGACTCGTAAGATAGCTTCAGCTGAATTTGAAAAGTATTTCAATGGCAGGCTGCTTGCTGCATGGTCTTTTGGCACCAGTTTACTCGGACGTAGAGACAAAGCTATTAAAACTGTTGAGGATTTCAAAGGTCTGAAAATACGTACTGCAGGAACAGCCATGGCAACCATGTATAAGGCATTGGGAGCTATCCCTATTAGCCTTAGCTCTAAAGAACTCTATACGGGTCTGCAGCGTGGAACAATCCAGGGAGCCGGTTCTGGAGTTTCAAGGTGGCGACGCTCTAAGCTCTATGAAGTAGCCCCATATTTAACTGTTGACCCCACAATACCATACTTCAGCATGTGGATTGTGATCAACAACAAATCCTGGAGCAAACTTTCCAAAGAGGATCAAAAAATAATATCTGAAACAGCCAAAGAGTTTGAATCCTGGACAAGAGATTACGCTGCCAAGGAGAGGGAAGAGGATTTTGCCTTCCTGAAAACTAAAACAAAGGCATTTGTAGAACTTTCAAGTGAACAGAAAGCAAAGCTCGTTAGTACAGTCAAACCAGTTATGAAGAAGCTTGCAAAAGAGCAGCTTGGTGATCAATATAAGGAACTATGGGATTTGTTGGAAAAGTCAAAATAGTAGAGATTATAAGCATCCTATAATAGATTTTATTAAGGAAGTAGAATGGATAAAATAGCGGTTTCACCAGAGCAGGGGCTTGGGCTGATAATAGATCGTACCTCCTTTGCCTTTGCTCTGGTAGCTGGGCTAATGATGCTGTCAGTGGCATTATTTATGTCTTTTGAGGCATTTTCACGGCATTTTCTAGATAGTCCTACTTCATGGGTTTTAACTGTTTCAACCTTGATATTTATTTGGTTCACATTTCTGTCAGTTCCATATGGAATAAAATCAGACAAGCATGTTTCCTGTGATATCTTTGTTAATCAACTACCCGCCCGAAGCAGGCAAGCCATTGGAATAGCCACTGATTCTGCATCTCTGATCTTTATTATTGCCCTGGGTATTTACGGGTTTAACCATTTCATGGAAGCTGTAAAATATAATTCCATGAGTGACGGTCTATTCCGTTACCCAATGTGGCTTGTTGCTCTATCAATTCCCATGGGCATGACCTTAAGTGCCATTCAATTTATAAGGAAAATTCAGGCAAGAATTTGCTGGATAAAAAAGAATCCTGAAAATCCCTCTGATACACCATCTGTTTCCCCAGTCCTCATGGTTGGTCTTTTTTTACTATCAGCTTTAGTAGGAATCACTGTTTATTTTTTCAGCCAGTCTCTGGGTATTCTTATCCTTGCCCTGGCTCTTTTGTTTTGGGGAGTGCCCATAGCCTTTGCCCTTGGGTTGGTTGGCCTTACCGGACTCCTGTTCTTCCATGGAAGCCTTGGTGGCTTAAACACTCTACCCATTATAGCAGAGCATACATCCACTAACTTTATTTTACTGGCTATCCCTTTGTTTACCCTTGGCGGGCTGATTCTATCACGGAGCGGGCTAGGTGAACAGATATATGATTTGAGCAGCAAATGGCTTGGCTGGATGCCGGGCGGCCTGGGCGTGGGTACCTGTATCACCGGAGGTATACTGGCAGCCATGATAGGGTCAAGCACAGCAGTTACCGCAATCATCACTCTTGTTGCCATGAAACCACTGCTGAGCCGAGGCTATGATAAAAAACTGGTTATTGGCACAGTGACCGGAAGCAGCCTTGGATTAATCATTCCACCCAGCATTGGATTCATTGTTTATGGTTTTCTGACCGATACATCAGTGGGAGATCTTTTCATGGCAGGGGTTATCCCTGGAATAATGCTGGTCGTCATGTTCAGTATATATATTGTAATCAGCTGCAGGATCAGCGGCAAATATAAGGCTGTCTCTTTCACCTGGGCAGAGCGCCTGGTCTCCTTGCGGAAATCTTTTATAATCATTCTTGGTCCTGTATTTGTCCTTGGCAGTATATACACTGGTGTTGCCACGCCTACTGAAGCAGGGGCAATATTGGTAATCTACAGCCTTTTTTGTGCCTTAATTTTTCGCAAGATAAACTGGAAAGGCTTTGTCCAGTGCCTGATAGACAGTAGCATACTTTCAACAATGATCATAATGATTATGGTTGGAGCTCTAGTTATGTCCAATGTGATAACGCTTCTTCAGATTCCAGCAAACCTTACTGAATTCATCTTCGCATCTGGCATGCCTACCTGGGGAATTATTCTTATGATTGTTGTGCTTTACCTTTGCCTGGGAATGTTTCTGGATGGCGGATCAATAACTGTTTTAACTGTTCCTGTAATCGCTCCCATGCTCCCTGCTCTGGGAATTGATACCATAGCTTTTGGGGTTATTCTGATGATGCTTATTGAAACAGCATTGCTAACCCCGCCAGTGGGGCTTAATATATTCACAGTCAAAGGCATTGTTGATGAACCACTCTCTTTTATAATCAAAAGTGTTGTTCCATTTGTAATCATACTTATTTTTGGTATTATTCTGGTATTCATGTTTCAGGATATAGCTTTATGGTTACCTTCACTAATGAAATAGATTAATCAAAAAACATTTCAAACTCCCTTAATGCGTCACTATATTCCGCTCTGGTAATTTTCTTATACTTAAATAATCGGGTCAGTAAAAGCTTTGTTCTATATCTTAATCTCCGGGTGGGTTTGTTTGGATTATATTTTCTTGGATTTGGAATGATTGAAGCTAATCTTGCAGCTTCAAAAACAGTCACATCCCGTGCTGATTTTCCAAAATACGTCCAACAGGCTGCTTGTACCCCAAATACACCATCTCCAAATTCAATATAATTCATATACAGACTAAAAATTCTAAATTTCGAAAGCTGATTTTCAAGCTTAAATGTTAGTACTGCTTCTTTTATTTTTCTTACTATTGATTTGTCAGAGGATAAAAACAAATTTTTAACAAGTTGCTGAGAAATAGTGCTTCCACCCCTTGCAAACTTTCTCTTTTTAATATTTTTTTTAATTGATTCTTTGATCTCAGCAAAATCAAAACCATTATGGGCAAAAAAACCCCCATCTTCGCTGATCCTGACAGCATCTTTTAAATCCTGATCAATATTTGAATAATTTAAATATTGATGAAATATCTTTAAGTTTATTCCCTCTGCCTTGGCAGCATCTATTCTCATCTGCATAAAAGATGTTATTCTAGGATTTTGATTAAGAAAAGTTTTGGGTTCTGGGGTGAAAAAATAGACCCCCAGGAGCCCTGTCACGCACAGTAAAACAATAATTAACAGGTATTTAAATATCTTCTTCATACCTTAAGTTTGGGTTAAATAGTATTTGATGTCAATCCCTGCAGTGGAATATTCTTGACACTTTTATGAATTTGCATTATGTTGCTATTAAGGTAGCAACATCAAGACGAGGAGATATCATGGATAATATTTCAAGCTTAAAGAAGCTTGGGTTTACACAATATGAAGCTGCATGCTATATGGCGCTCATAAGTAAACACCCTGTCAACGGTTCCAAACTAAGTAAAATTTCAGG
>Ga0256845_1001673_pt1 | contig 17361 bp, 16 predicted proteins | sample RiftiametaG_FD_189101 | JGI IMG/M metagenome (GOLD analysis project Ga0256845, IMG submission 189101) | Tube worm associated microbial communities from hydrothermal vent at the East Pacific Rise, Pacific Ocean - Riftia | ecosystem: Host-associated > Annelida > Integument > Unclassified ...
ATCCAATTTTATCATATTAAACTATTATAAAAGTCTTGGATTTAATTATAATTCATATTTTAAAATTAAGTCAAGACAATTATAACTCTATATCTTTAAATAAGGCTTCAGCTTTTTCCAAGTCTGCAAGAGTGTTAATACCAACTACTTCGGACCAGTTTTCTACAGATTGCATACCTGTTTTTGCGCCTTTATTAATTGCAATCTCAATCACATCTGTTAAATAATATTCTTTTTGGACATTGTCCGGCTCAATCTTTGGTATGGCATATTCTAAAAAATCTTTTGAAAAACAATAAATTCCAGAATTGACTTTTTTAATCTTTTTCTCTTCTAATGTTGCATCTGCTTCTTCTTTGATACAGATGATACCACCCGTATCATTTTGAAGAACCCTGCCATATCCCGAAGGATCATCGATTTCCACGGTAAGCAGTGTTACCACATTTTGGTTTTCTAAATGTGTTTTAATCAGAGATACAAGAGTTTGCTCTTTAACAAAAGGGACATCCCCATTTAGTACCAATACAGTCTTAGTGCTATCAGACAAGCCCTGTAGCGCAACTTTTACTGCATCACCAGTGCCAAACATATTTTCTTGAAAAGAGTAGATGACATTAAAATGTTTATCAATTTCATCTTTTACTTTCTGAGCATGATAACCAACAACAATATGAATATTTTTCCCAACCACTTTTTCAGCACACTCAGCAACATATGTGATCATGCACTTAGAATTAATCTGGTGAAGTACCTTGGGCTGATCTGATTTCATTCTTGTACCTCTTCCGGCAGCAAGAATTACAATAGCAACATCAAGATACTCCATTGTCTCCCCCCTTAACAAATTCAAATATCAAAAAAAAAGGGAGTGCTCTATAAAAAAAGCATCCCCCTTTTTAATAATTAAATAAAAAAGTACTTCAAATCAAGATTAGCAATATCTATGCTTTTGCCATGGCAATTCTCTGAATTGCTCTCTTTAATGCGGCTTCAGCTCTTGCAAAATCAACATCCTTTGAAGTTTTATCAGCAAGGCGATTTTCAGCTCTCTTCTTTGCTTGTTCGCATCGCTCAACATCAATGTTTTTGCTAAGTTCAGCCGATTCAGCAAGTATTGTAACCTTATCCGGCAAAACTTCAGCAAAACCCTGATTTATGAAAACATATTTCTCTTTTCCCGAAGCGTCTTTATACCGTAAACTTCCAACTTTCAAAGATGCAAGAAAAGTAGTATGACCTTTAAGCACACCAAACTCACCCTCGGAACCCGGTGCAACCACACTCTGCACTTCCTCGCTTACAACTGCCTTTTGAGGGGTTACTACTTCAAGAAATAATTTTTCAGCCATATTATCCCCCTAATTTATGCGTTTTCAGCTCTTTCTCTTGCTTCTTCTATGGCACCTACCATATAGAAAGCTGATTCTGGAAGATCATCATGTTTCCCATCAATTATCTCTTTAAATGATCTAACAGTGTCTTCAACTTTAACAAATTTACCTGGTGAACCAGTAAAAACTTCTGCAACATGGAAAGGCTGTGACAAAAATCTTTGAAGTTTCCTTGCACGCTGCACAGTGGTCTTATCTTCATCAGAGAGCTCATCCATACCAAGGATTGCAATGATATCCTGGAGTTCTTTATATTTTTGAAGAGTCTGCTGAACAACTCGGGCAACATTGTAATGTTCCTCACCAATATATGCAGCATCAAGAATTCTTGAAGATGAATCCAGAGGATCAACCGCAGGATAGATTCCAAGTTCTGCAATCTGGCGGGAAAGAACAACAGTTCCGTCAAGATGTCCAAATGTTGTTGCAGGGGCAGGGTCAGTTAAATCATCTGCCGGTACATAAACACATTGTACTGCTGTGATTGAACCTTTATCAGTCGATGTAATCCTTTCTTGTAATTCACCCATGTCAACTGCAAGAGTTGGTTGATAACCAACAGCAGAAGGCATACGACCCAAAGTAGCAGACACTTCTGCACCAGCCTGGGTAAAACGGAAAATATTATCGATGAAAAGAAGTACGTCCTGACCCTCTTCATCACGAAAATACTCTGCGCAGGTAAGAGCAGAAAGAGCAACTCTTGCTCTTGCACCCGGAGGTTCTGTCATCTGACCATAAACCAATGCGCATTTTGGAAGAACACCTGAATCTTTCATTTCATGATAAAGGTCATTACCTTCACGGGTTCTCTCTCCAACGCCACCAAACACTGAAATACCACCATGCTGCATGGCAATGTTATTAACCATTTCCATCATGATAACAGTTTTACCTACACCTGCACCACCAAACATGCCCATTTTACCACCACGGGGGAATGGTACAAGAAGGTCTATAACTTTAATACCGGTCTCAAGAACCCTTACTGATGTATCCTGTTCTATAAATGCCGGAGCTTCTCTATGAATTGGAAGCATCTTATCCTGACTGATATCACCAAGTCCATCAACAGGTCGTCCAACAACATTAAGCACTCTTCCAAGAGATGCCTCACCAACTGGCATCATAATCGGACTTCCAGTATCTTTAACAAGCATACCGCGCTGAAGACCATCTGTTACGTCCATACCAATACACCTAACAACATTATCACCAAGATGTTGTGCCACCTCAACAACAAGATTATCTTCCATATCACCAATTGTCGGGTTTGTTATTTTTAAAGCTGTTAAAATCGCTGGCAGTTTTCCGGGTTCAAACTCTACGTCAATAACTGCACCAAGTACTTGGGATATTTTACCTATATTTTCAGCCATCTAATCCTCCTGTAAAGCTGTTTTATTATTTAGTATACCTATTTTTAACCGTTAAGAGCCTCTGCACCACCAACAATATCCATAAGGTCTGAAGTAATACCAGCCTGCCTTGCCTTATTGTATACTGTCTGGAGTTCATCAACAATATCTTCACATGCTTTTGTTGCATTCTCCATGGCAGCCATTCTTGCAGAATGTTCACTTGTTGATGTTTGAAGCAATGCATCATATATTTGAATAAAAATATTCTTGGGCAGCATCTCACCTAACAAAGCTGTGGAAGAAGGTTCACAAATATGCTCTGGAAGATTTGAAGAATCTTCATTAGTTTGTGTCTCTTCAGCTACATCTTCTAAAGAAGGGATGGGTAGAATCTGTTTAATTGCAGGAACCTGTTTCCCCATACCCTTAAACTCAGAATAAACCAAATATACTTCATCAACAGCTCCTTCAAGGAAACTGTCTATCATTTTCTGCCCTGATGATGATGCTATGCTGAAATCAAACTTCCCTCCAACAACATCAAGGTATTCATCTTCTATTTCAAAAGGAGATTTTTTCGCCCAGTCACGACCTCTCTTACCAAAACAGATCAATTGGACATCCTTTTCCTGGAGTTCTGATTGAATGTACTTATCAGCTTTATTTATTAAATTTACATTAAAACCAGCGCAGAGTCCTCTGTCAGATGTACAGAGAATAACACTCACTTTTTTCACCTCTTCCCTTGGCACAAGTAATGGGCTTGCATCATTTCCGGCATTTCCGGCTATGCTTCCCAAAACCTCAGAAAATTTTGATGCATAGGGCATAAAAGCCTCCATGCTCATCTGGGCACCGCGTAATCTTGAAGTGGCAACCATTTTCATGGCAGAAGTGATTTGCTTTGTCTTTTTAACGCTGCCTATCTTTGCTTTTACTTCTTTTAATGTTGCCATATAATTTACCTCTCAAGCCTGTTATTAATGAATAATATCACGAAAAATTCTAAAAAATTACGCACTTGCTGTAAATTCTTCGTCATATGCTTCAAGGGCTTCTTTGAGTTTTGCTTCTATATCATCTGTAATCTCTTCTTTTTCTTTAAGACCTGAAAAAATTTCAGGGAAGCGGTTTTCAATAAACAGATAAAGCCCTGCTTCATATTTAGCAACACCTTCTTTGGGGTATTTATCAATATAACCCTTGGTCCCTGCATAAAGTGCGGTAACCATTTTTTCCATTGAAAGAGGTTTAAACTGAGGTTGTTTTAATAGCTCAACCAGTCTCTCACCACGAGTCAATTGTTTTTGAGTTGCTTCGTCCAGATCGGAACCAAATGCTGCAAATGCTTCAAGCTCACGATATTGTGCAAGGTCAAGTCGCAGCGTACCTGCAACCTGTCTCATTGCCTTTACCTGGGCTGAACCACCAACACGGGATACAGAGAGACCAACATCAATGGCAGGCCTGATACCTGCAAAGAAAAGGTCTTTATCAAGAAAAATCTGACCGTCTGTAATTGAAATTACATTTGTTGGAATAAATGCAGAAACGTCACCTTCCTGGGTTTCAATGATAGGAAGTGCTGTAAGGGAACCTGCACCTTCTTCATCACTAAGTTTAGCAGATCTTTCAAGCAGACGGGAATGATTATAAAAAATATCTCCAGGAAAAGCCTCACGCCCTGGAGGACGTCTTAAGAGCAAAGATACCTGACGGTAAGCTGCTGCCTGTTTTGAAAGGTCATCATATATAATAAGAGCATGCTCGCCTTTATCTCTAAAGTATTCACCCATTGCACATCCTGCATATGGTGCAAGATACTGCATGGCAGCAGATTCTGATGCGCTTGCAATAACAACGGTTGTATATTCCATTGCACCATGTTCTTCTAATGCTGCAACAACCTGGGCAACAGTTGATTTTTTCTGACCACATGCAACGTAGATGCATTTCATGTCAGTCTCTTTTTGAGCAAGAATAGCATCAACCGCAACAGCAGTTTTACCAATCTGACGGTCACCAATGATCAACTCACGCTGGCCTCTGCCAACAGGAGTCATACCATCAATAGCTTTAGCCCCGGTATAGCATGGTTCATGAACCCCTTTTCTTGCTATAACACCAGGAGCAACCAATTCCATATTCATGAATTTTTTTGCATTAATTGGTCCTTTACCGTCAACAGGTTCACCTGTTGTAGTAACAACTCTGCCCAGCATTTCCTCACCAACAGGAACTTCTGCAATACGATCAGTACGTTTTACAATATCGCCTTCTTTAATTGCTTTATCATTACCAAGAATAGCAACACCAACATTGTCTTCTTCAAGGTTCAAAGCAAGCCCCATAATACCGCCTGGAAACTCCACAAGCTCCATTGCTTTCACTTTTTCAAGACCGTACACACGGGCAATACCATCACCAGAAGAAAGGACTACACCAGTTTCACTTAAATTTACATCTTTATCAAAGCCTTTAATCTGATCTTTTATAATCTGGCTTATTTCTTCAGCTTTTATTTCCATTAGACACCCTCACCCCTTTTTAATGTTTCTCTCATATTTGCAAGTTGAGTTTTTACACTTCCATCCAACATAAGGTCACCTATCTTTGTAACAACACCGCCAATCAAAGAAGGGTCCTGCTCAACATCCAAAATAATATTTTTACCGGTTTTTTTAGTTAATGCATCTTTTATTTTTGCGACAGACTCTGATGACAACTCAGTTGCTGAAATCAAAGAGGCATGCACAATGCCTTTGAGTTCATCAGCAAAATCATTGTAAAGTCTTACAACATCTCTTAAAAATCCGATTCGACCTTTGTCAAACAATAAGCTTAAAAATGACTGCATAATCTCGGAGAAACCAATCTTTCCCATTACTGCTTCAAGAACATTTTTTCTGTCATTTTTAATAAAAAGTGGATTTGTTAAAGCGTGTTCAAGTTCAGAGTTATCATCAAAAAGTGTAATCACTCTATCAAGTTCATCTCTATAGCTTTCAGCTTTGCCATCCTCTTTGCCTATAAGTATTAATGCCTTAGCATAACGTCTTGAAACTACTAAATTTTTCATTATGCCACCACCTTTTCAAGATATTCATCAACAAGTTTATCCTGATCATCAGAAGAGATTGTTTTTTTAATAAGTTGTTCAGCTTCCAAAATAGCTTTTTCTGTAATCTCTTTTTTAAGTTCAGCAGTTGCTGCTTTGAATTCCATGTCAATATTGCGTTTTGCTGTATCCTGAAGTTTTGTTGCTTCTTCTTGAGCCTGGGTCAAAATTCTCTCTTTTGCCTTTTTGCCCTGTTCTATATAAGTGTCAACAATTTTCTTGGATTCTCCATCAAGATCTTTTAGTCTTGCTTCTAAAACAGCAATCTTTTTTTCAGCATCTCTCTTTTCCAGCTCCAGGTCAGAAAGTTCTTTTTCAATTCCCTTAATGCGGGAAGTGAAAAACTCTTTAACTGGTTTTTTAGCAACAAAAAATAATATAAGAGCGAGAACAACAAAGTTTATCACTTTATATGTATCAGTATCATGCCACTTTGATAATGCAGGTTCAGCATGTTCTCCTCCACCGCCACCGGAAGCATAGGCAATTACACTGAAAAAAAGCATCACCAAGACATAGTAAATAATCTTTAAATACTTTTCTCTTGATTTATGGCCTTGTTCAAACATTCTCATTAGCAAGCCCTCCCCAAGATCTTTTCTCCAATGTTTCTTGCATAATTCTCAATCTCTTTTTCCAATTGGACACGGGCTTTCTCGGTCTCTTCAGCCACCTGTTTTTTTATCTCAACAAGTTTTGCCTGAGCCTCTTTGTTAATCTTACCAATGATCTCTTTTTCCTCTGCAGATGCTTGATCAATAAAAGTTTCTTTCTCTTTTAACCCTTTTGATCTAGCCTCTTTCAGACCATTTTCAAACGCATTGCCCTTTTCGATCTCATCTTCAGCGAGTTTTTTCACTCCCCCCTTAAGACCGTCAATCTTCTCTTTACGTTGAATAAGGACTTGACGAATTGGTCTGAAAAAAATCTGGTTAAGTATCCACAGCAGAACTAAGAAATTGACCAACTGAATAATAGTTGATCCATCAGGAATAATCGTTATCATAAAAATTCCTCCGCCGTTAAAAAATTGTAAATATTACTTACCTCATCTATTATCTACCAGCTACCTTAAATAAAAATAAGCGCAGCATTTAATACTTTAAATCGAAACTTGAGTACCATTCCAAAAAAAATTTGTCAATAAGCAAAACTCAATTATTCATTAATTTGAAATAAATTTACGCATGCTGATATTTAACAAAATACCCAATCCTATCATGTTTGTAATAACTGAAGACCCACCATAACTGACAAGGGGCAGAGGCACGCCTACAACTGGCATAAGACCCATAACCATCCCAAAATTAATAAATATCTGCCAGAAAATCATACAGGTTATTCCAAAGGCTAAAATTGATCCAAACATGTTTCTGCAGCCATATGCAATATTAAGCCCCCAAAGTAAAAGCAAAAAATATAAAAATAAAAATACAAAACAGCCTAAAAATCCCCACTCTTCAGCAAGAACTGAGACAATAAAATCAGTATGCTGTTCAGGGAGAAAAGACAGGGTATTTTGTGTTCCCTGTAAAAACCCCTTTCCTGTGAGCATACCTGAACCTATGGCGATTTTGGATTGGATGATATGATAACCTGATCCCAGGGGATCTCTTTCAGGATTAAAGAGAGTTAATACTCTGGATTTTTGATAGCCTTTAAGTAAAAAAAACCAGGCCAATGGAATTGCTGCAATGCACAAACCAATGCAGGACAGCATAACTCTTCTTTCAACTTTAACAAACAAAGTAATGGAGCCAGCTATTAAAAAAAGCAGCATTGCAGTACCAAGGTCAGGCTGACCTGCTATCAACAAGAAAGGGACAATGCAGATAAGTACCGGCTTCCAAAGCTCCTTGAAGGTCAAACCTTTTTCAGTCACCATATTGGAATACACTGAAGCAAGAATTATGATTAATGCTATTTTCATTATCTCCGAGGGCTGCATCGTAACAGGACCAAGAGCAAGCCATCTTTTTGATCCTGCCACATATTTACCTGTGACAAAGACTGTTACAAGCAATCCTATGCAGAAAAGATAAATTATAATACTTGCTTCATCAAGAAACTTATAATCTAAAAGGAAAACTGCAACCATAATAATCAAACCAAAAACCATCCAGCTTATCTGTCTTTTAAATAAGGGATGCATGACATAATCGCTTCCAGCTGTCAGAGCACTGTACAAGATTACAAGACCCAATAATGCAATGGTAAAAATCAATAAAAGCAGCCCCCAGTCAAAATTTTCTAAAAGGCGCCGGTCAAACATCATTGCCTCCATTTCTTAAGATATGATGTATCATTGTTTTATTTTAGTTTCTCTCCCAAGTAAACCTTTTATTTCAAGATATTTTTTCACAACTGCTTTTGCCAAAGGACCTGCTCCGGAAGAGCCATGTTTGCCATGTTCTATTAATACTGAAACTGCTATGACAGGATTCACAGCAGGAGCATAACAGATAAACCATGCATGATCCCGAAGATGATACTTAAGTTTATCTGAATTAATTTTTTCGCCTTCCTTGATACTGAACACCTGGGCAGTACCAGTTTTTCCAGCTATTTCAACTCCTTTTATCCTGACACCCCTGGCTGTTCCTCTTTTTCCCTGAACAACATTAAAAAGCCCTTGCTTTACAATTCTTAAAGTTTTTTCGCTTGCTGGAAGATTACCTGTGATCACAGGAGCCCTGGTTTCCACAATATCACCATCTGAGTTTCTAACTATCTTTAAAACCTGGGGTCTATAAAGCACACCTCCATTCCCAACCGCAGCAATCAACACTGCCATCTGAAGAGGGGTTACAAGGTCATAACCTTGCCCTATGGCTATGGAAAGGTTCTCCCCTCCCCGCCACGGTTCACCAAATCGCTTGAGTTTCCATTTAGAAGTCGGTATAAGTCCGTTGCGTTCATTACCAAGTATAATTCCTGTTTTTCTTGCAAGACCACACCCCCTTGCATATTTTGCAAGGGTATCAACCCCGACTTTTTCACCAATATGGTAAAAGAAAACATCACAGGACTGTTCTATGGACTGGAAAACATTGATCTCACCATGACCACTCCTTTTCCAGCATCTATACACTCTGTTCCCATATTTATAAAATCCTGGGCAAACAGACTTTTTGTTTCCATCAATCAGGTTTTCTTCCAATGCAGCAAAAGCACTCACAATTTTATAAATAGAACCTGGTGGATATTCTCCTTGAAATGCTTTATTTATCATGGGTTTTTTAGAATCAGAAATCAATTCATTCCATTTTTTAGTTGAAACACCCCCAATAAAATCATTCTGATCAAAGGAGGGCGCACTTGCCATGGCAAGCACTTCTCCGTTTGAGGGGTCCATGGCAATTATTGCACCAGCTTTTTCTTTAAGCATTGCTTCTGCTGTATACTGCAATTCAAAATCCAATGTTAAATAGATATTTTTCCCGGGAACAGGGTCTACTTCCCTTAAAATCCTTATTACCCTGCCATTGGCATCAACCTCTACCTGTCTTCCTCCCCTTGTGCCCCGAAGCAGCTCTTCCAGACTTTTCTCTATGCCATACCTGCCGATTGAATCTCCAGAGGCTACTCCAACATATTTTTTACTATTCAGCTCTCTCTTATTTATCTCGCCTATATATCCCAGCAAGTGGGCACAGCTTTTCTTATAAATATAGTTTCTGCGGGGCTCAACAGCCACTAAGATTCCAGGCAGGTCAAGTTTATGGGCTTCAACAACCGCGAGTTGTTTTCTTGATAGATTCTCCATTAAAACAAAAGGTCTGTAATATGACCTTTTTTCAAATTTACTAATCTTATCCATAAGTTCTTTAAAAGGCACTTCAATGAATTGTGAAAGTTTGCTTATGATTTTTTTTAAGGGTCTTGCATCTTCAAGCACTATCTTCAGATTAAAAGATGGGCGGTTGTCCACAAGTAAAATACCATTTCTATCAAAAATCAGCCCACGGGGAGCTTTTACACTCTTTAGCCTGATGCAATTGTTTTTTGAATAACGCCGGTATTCCTCGCCTTTAATAATTTGTAAATACACAAGCCTGAAGACAAGCAGAGTAAAAACAGCTGCAATGCAAATGCTTACTCCCATCAATCTTTTTTTTATCCATTCTCTATCTGGAGTTTTTACAAACTGTGTCAAACCTGCCCCTAATTAAAATAATCTGAATCTCTTTTAATCTTATTTGTAAAATTTGCTATAATGCTTTCATATTTTCTACGAATTGTTGTAATTATTGTAAGCCCCAAAGGAATAAAAATGCATGCCAGAATCATCTGTTTTGCCATAAGATAAAAATTCAACGATTCCACACCACTTTTCCCCTGGTTGATAAAAACTGAAAGTATTAAAAATATGGATTCTATTGCAACGGCTGCAACGGCGATTACAACATAAAAAACAATGTTCCTTGAGAAAACAAATTGTTTTAATACCTGCACTATTACATAGATCCATATATATGTTGTGAGATATAAACCAAAGTATACCCCAGAAACGCTGTCTACAATGCATCCAATCAAAATAACAATAAAAAGTATCCCAGTATGTGTAAAAATAAGGCTTAAATAGATGACATTTAAAATTAAGAGATCAAAAAAGTGGTGGGAGAGAAAAAAACCTGGAAAGGCAGTGGATTGGAGTATGATTAAAAAAAGAGTTAATAATATGAAAAAAGAGATCTTCATTGTTGGAATCTATTGTGAGTCATTTTCTATTTTAGCAACAAGCACCTCTTCTAACTTATCAAAATCAACACAGGTCTTTATAATAATCTTTTGAAACAGTTGGGAAGGCTCTTTTTTCACATCAATAACTTCACCAACTTTTAGACCCTTTGGAAAAATCTGATCAAATCCTGACGAGACAATAATTTCACCCTTTATAATTTTTTCCTTTCTTAAAGCATATCTAAAATAACATCTCTCTGAACTGTCTCCCTTCACAATCCCGCGGACTCTTGAATTCTGCACCAGAGAATCTACAGCACTGTTCCTGTCAGTTATTAAAAGTATTCTGGAATAACCTGGGGCGACTTTAATCACATGCCCGACAACTCCCTCTGAAACTAAAACCGGAAGCCCTTTGGACAATCCATCTTTCCACCCTTTATCAACCATGATTGTTTTAAACCATGGGGAAGGATCCCTTGCAATTACCTGGGCTGCAACAAAAGTATAATCAACAGTTCGGGTAAAATTAACCAGTTTCTTTAATCGATTATTCTCAAACTCAAGTTCCCGGATTCTACTATTTATGCTATCAATATCCGCAAGTTGTTTCTTAAGACTAGCATTCTCTTTTGCTGCAGTAACAGTACAAAAATAATCTATCCAGACACTCTCAATCGCCTTAACACTTCTTGACACTACCATCTGAAAAGGTGCAATCAAGGTAATTGTAACTCTTTCAATACTATTTTCTTCTACTGACTGCCTGCTGCTCATTGTCAATATTGCAAAATTGATTGCAATCAACAGAAGACCTCCAATCAAAAAAAGCATCTTTTTGGAAAACATTAACCTATTCTATTACAACCTCTTTTAAAATATCAATATGATCAAGCGCCTTACCACACCCTATTGCCACAGTTGAAAGAGGATCATCTGCCACAACTATCGGCAATCCGCTTTTTTCTTTTAAAAGTTTATCAAGGTTTTTTAACAATGCACCGCCGCCTGTGAGTACTATCCCTCTATCAACTATATCAGCAGCAAGTTCAGGAGGTGTCTGTTCCAGAGCTATCCTGACTGTTTCAACAATGGCATCTATCTGTTCAGATATTGCAACTCTTACTTCTTCTGAATCAATTGCCAAAATTTTTGGTATTCCTGATACAAGGTCTCTGCCTTTTACTTCTATGGTCTCAATATTGTCAACTTCAGGATAAGCATTGCCAATTTCTATTTTAATAAGTTCTGCTGTTCTTTCACCTATAAGAAGATTATATTTTCTTTTTATATGCTGGGCAATGGCAGCATCCATCTTATCACCTGCGACTCTAAGTGATCTTGTATAAACGATACCAGCAAGAGATATTACAGCAACCTCTGTAGTACCTCCACCAATGTCAACCACCATGTTACACGTAGGTTCTGTTATGGGAAGCTCAGAACCAATAGCAGCTGCCATGGGCTCTTCAATCAGAAAAACTTCTCTTGCTCCTGCTGATTCAAGAGATTCTCTAACAGCTCTCTTTTCAACCTGGGTTATGCCAGAAGGCACAGCAATAACAATGCGAGGGCGGACAAGTGCACTTCTGCCATTGTGAACTTTTTTTATAAAATATTTGATCATGGCTTCAGTAACTTCAAAATCAGCAATAACACCATCTCTCATGGGGCGGATAGCAACTATATTACCAGGAGTTCTTCCAAGCATCTTTTTTGCCTCAAGACCAACAGCAAGGATTCTGCTTTTGGATTTTCTATCGGTCCTGACAGCAACAACAGAAGGCTCATTTAAAACAATGCCCTTCCCTTTAACGTATATTAGAGTATTTGCTGTCCCTAAATCAACAGCCAGGTCGTTGGAAAAAGCACCTAACAAAGAATCAATTATTAGATTCATATCACACCTTTAATTTTTATTGTTTAACCTCAATAACACCTTAAGTTATAGTAACCTTAATTGCTAACAAAATTATTCATTTTTTACAAGAACAAAACAACAAATATGTATATCATACATGCAAACTTATAGATTTTGTTCCACTATTAAATTATGAATTGCAGGTCGAAAAGTTTTTATTTTATCATTGCCTCTTCCAAAATGTACACGGTTACTTAAGAGAACAATAATCAAAGCTTTTACAGGATCAATCCAGAAAGAAGTGCCTGTAAAGCCCAAGTGACCAATGGAGTGTTCAGAAAAATATTTTCCCGAAGAGGCTCCATGTTTTGATGGAGTATCAAACCCTGCCCTGAACTCAGATTCCTTCTCTTTCTTCAATAGATCTAATGTTCTTATGCTGTCTAATACTTCTGTCTTGTCTCCCCTCAATGCATTCATGATTTCCATGGAAATCTGCCATACGGAAAAAGCATCTCCAAAAAGCCCTGCATGTCCTTCAATCCCACCAACTGACCAGGCATTGTCATCATGGACTTCAGCTAAAAGGGTTTTTTCTCTCCAGGGGCAATTTTCCGTAGCAACAATTTTTTTATATAGGTCGTCTGAAAGAACAGGTTGCTTTTTGAAATTATCAATATAAAACAAATTATCTATTCCAAGTAATTTATAAACTTCTTTGTTGATGAATCTATCTATTCTTTGTCCACAAATAGTTTCAACAATCCACGCAAGAAGAATAAAACCCAAATCACTGTACAGCTGATTTCCCCCTGGTTTTCCCATAAGTGGCTCTTTTATTAAAAACCCACGCATTTTTTCTCTTCTCACTGTTTTTGCAAAACCCATGACCTTTTTATAGTATTCTTTATGGGCAGCCAAACCTGAAGTGTGTCTCAACAGCTGCCCAATTGTAATTTCTTTTTTCCTTTTATCTGAAATCTGCTTAATAATGGTTGAAATATTCTGTTCCATGGATAATTGTTTTTTTTCAATCAGCTTAAACACTGCAAGGGAGGTAACAAGGGGTTTTGTTAAAGATGCAAGATCAAAAATTGATTCCTTTGTCATTGTTTTACCAGATAAACCATCTGAGGTTCCAAAACTTTGGAAAAACCTGATCTTGCTGCCTTTAGATACAAGCAGGACAGCACCGGGGAAGACACCCTCTTTCACACCTCTGTTCATTAGCTGAACAACGGGTTTCATCTGTTAAATTCCAATTCTGTTTTATCTGTATCCACTGTCACCTCAACTCCCATTGGCAAAGAGAGATTTATCCTGCCATGACCTGAATCAACCCCTGCAAGGATTGGTATATGGTACTCCTCAAATATTTCCTGAATAATTTCATGAATGATTTCCAGGTTGCCACAATTTTGAAAAGATCCTGTCACAACACCTTTTATTCCGTTAAAACATCCTGCCAGCTTCATCTGAGTTAACATGCGGTCAATTTTATAGGGAGACTCTTGTATATCTTCCATAAAAAAAATACAATCTTTAAACCCAGCCTGATATTTTGTTCCAACAAGATGATTCAAAGTTGTAAGGTTGCCACCCAACAGCCTTGCCTTACAAAAGCCTCGGTTTAGAACAACGGGATTATTTACTTTAATACTCCAAGTTCCATTTGTTAATGATTGATATAGAGAGTTTACTGTTTCAGATTCTGCTTTTGCAAGGGAGACAATATTTGGACCATGAATTAATTTTATTAAGGGGAATCTGGTCAAATTAACCAAAAGTGCTGTAATGTCACTGAACCCAATAAAAAATTTTGTATTCCTTTGAATAAGCTGCCGCTCAAGAAGGTCTAATATTCTTATAGCTCCAAATCCTCCCCTTGCACACATTATTGCCTTGATATTGTCATCAATAAGAAAATCTGTGATAACTTTAGCTCTTAAGGGGTCACTCCCAGCCAGGTATCTTTTTTTTTTATAGATATCTTTTGGGACAATGGGATTAAATCCCATATTCTTTATGACTTCCAGCCCTTTTTCAAACTTCAGCTTATCAAAAGAACCTGAAGGGGCACAGATACCTATTTTGTCACCAGGTTTAAGCAATATTTTATTCCTCATATTGATGGTCATGCGCTCTCTTTATTACATTTTTATAGTATTTAATGAGAAATTACAATCTTGCTGGATATGAAAAAATCCTTATTGACACTTTTCTTGTAAAATGATATTTATTTCTTTTTTTGAGTACTTTAACTTCCCCAAAAAAAACGGAGCGTAGCGCAGCCTGGTAGCGCACTTGCATGGGGTGCAAGGGGTCGGAGGTTCAAATCCTCTCGCTCCGACCAAAACAAAAAAGATATTCTTTGTGTCTTGACTTTGTAAAATAAATTTAATACAAAATATTGCTATGGATAATTTTTCAACATCAACAGGCTGCTGTAAAATAATATTTTTTAGCAGCCTGTTGACATATATTATTGCAATGGATGGATTTATAAGTATCAATTAAAAGCAACCTTGAAAATTAAAGTTACAATGAACCGTCTTTTGTAATATATGTGATAAACATTTTAAAATTGATGGAGGTAACAGGTTAATGAAATTAGAAAAGTTGGTATTGATTATTTTCTTAATGATTCTGTTTATATCTCCGGTTTCTGTTGCAGCCTCAAATCACAGTTCCCCAAAAACCACCTCAATTGAGCACACAAACCAAGGGACAGACCATCCAGCCCCAACACAAGCACATGATAATAATGACAAAGCCCATGGGGATTCTCATTCTGAAGGTCATGTTGATCTTGGAACAATCCTGCCTCTCTGGAGCTGTATACCTTTCGCATGTATGCTGCTTTCCATTGCATTGCTGCCTCTTTTTGCAGATCAATTATGGCATCACAACTTTGGTAAAATCTCCTTTTTCTGGGCTGCAAGTCTAGCCCTGCCTTTTCTATTTGTTTACAAGGGAGAGGCAGCACACCAGATTTTACACATAATTCTGGCTGATTATGTTCCTTTTATCATACTGTTATGGGCACTTTACACAGTGTCTGGAGGTATTCTATTAAAAGGTTCCCTCAGGGGAACACCTCTTATAAATACAATTATGATTCTTATTGGAACAATATTGGCATCGTGGATGGGGACTACTGGTGCTGCAATGCTCATGATCCGTCCCTTCCTGAAAGCAAACAGCTATCGAAAAAACAGAACTTTCATGGTTGTTTTCTTTATTTTCCTTGTTGCCAATATTGGAGGTGCATTAACTCCCCTTGGCGATCCACCCCTCTTTCTTGGATTTTTACATGGAGTATCATTTTTCTGGACGTTAAAAATACTGCCTCACATGCTTTTGAGTATTGTAATAATCATAACAATATATTTTTGCATTGATACTTATGTTTATAAAAAAGAGAACCCTAAACTGCCTGATGATGAGGTCAAAGAGCCTTTAAAACTTGTAGGGATTTACAACTTTATCTTTCTTGGCGGCGTAATAGTGGCTGTACTTACAAGTGGTATTATTGATCTGGGCACTATCAACACATTTGGAGTTCACAGGGCTATTCAGGACTGGGGGCGCGATTTCACCCTCATCTTAATGGGAGTACTCTCGCTAATAGCAACTCCCCAAACATTGCGTGAAGAGAATGAGTTCTCCTGGTTCCCAATTCTTGAAGTTGCCTATCTTTTCATTGGAATATTCATAACCATGATTCCATGCCTTCTGCTTCTTAAAGCAGGTCCCGACGGAAGCTTTGCTTTTTTAATTGAAGCTGTAAAAGAACCTTTCCACTATTTCTGGATCACAGGGATGCTTTCAGCTTTTCTTGATAATGCACCCACATATCTGACTTTTTTCAATACTGCACTTGGAAGCTTCTATAGCGGAATTACAGAAGCAAATGCAGTTCCTTTACTCATGACAGAAAACGCAATATATCTGAAAGCTATATCAACAGGTGCTGTTTTTTTTGGTGCCTGCAGTTATATAGGAAATGCGCCAAATTTCATGGTTAAGTCAATTGCTGAAGAGTCAGGTACTCCCATGCCAAGCTTTTTTGGATATATACTTAAATACTCTTTAGTTGTTTTAATTCCAACATTTATAATAGTTACACTGATATTCTTTTAAAATTATGGTTATAAGTATCTGGATACCTGTCAGTAATAAAGGACAAAAATGAAAATTGAATTTGAAAATTTAAATATTGCCATTATAGGAGGGGGTTCAACCTGTCAGGCAATTTTACAAATACTGCTTGGTAACAATTTTCAAAAATACAATATCAAAACTTTAGCTGTTGTTGATACAGAAAATACTAAAGCTGTACAATTTGCAGAAAATTATGATATTTTCACAACTAATAATTATCAGAATATCTTTGATTTAAAAAACCTTAATTTAATTGTAAAGCTTACAAAAAATGATGGACTCAGTAAAATAATAGAGAAATCAAAACCTTCTAAAGTGAGATTTTTAAACTATTTTGAATCACTTTTCTTTTTCAGTCTGATTCAAATAGACAACCAAAAACTTGAGGCTGAAAAAAAGCTTAAGGAATTTAATAATATTGAAAAAATTGAAAGCATCTTTAACCAATATTCCCACTCCATCAATACAATTATAAATCAAAAAGCCAAACATTTTCTAAATGAAGAAAAAGAACTTGCCGAGAGTGAAAAGGCAATTTCTCAAATTATTAATGGAAGCATGATACCAACGTTTGTTATCAACAAAGAGCATATTGTTACCCACTGGAACCGGGCACTGGAAAAAATCACAGGACACTCGGCTGATGGTATTGTAGGAACAGATCGACAATGGATACCTTTCAGGTCAGCTAAAAGACCCACCATGGCTGATGTAATTGTGGGAGAAATGAGCAGAGAGGAAGTTGATCAATATTATGGAAAAGCATGGCGTAAGTCCACA
>Ga0256845_1001674_pt1 | contig 17360 bp, 16 predicted proteins | sample RiftiametaG_FD_189101 | JGI IMG/M metagenome (GOLD analysis project Ga0256845, IMG submission 189101) | Tube worm associated microbial communities from hydrothermal vent at the East Pacific Rise, Pacific Ocean - Riftia | ecosystem: Host-associated > Annelida > Integument > Unclassified ...
GATGGAAACAGCGCTATATCATCAAATGGGGAGACTTCCTGAGCCTCAGCTCACCCACAGACTTTGGTGAGGAGCCAGAAATGCTTTCGGTATTCGAGGCAGTAATGAACGACAAGACAAGTTTTATTGAATTTTTCAACGATGCGGAAAAACTCGTTCGAGAAATTGTCGATTGCAATATTGAAGATCGTCATGTCTTCATGCGAGCCCTGCATACTCTCAAAGGCAACTGCGCTTTGTTTGGAGTCCACTCGGTCGCGGACGTCTGCCACCAAATTGAAGAAACCTGCAATCAAAATGTCCGCAAAGCGGACTACGAAGAACGAGATAACTTAATGAAGACTTGGGATATTTTCTCCGAGTCTGTGCGCGCCCTTACTGGAGAAGAGGACCACGTACTGGAGATCTACTACCCAGAGCTCGAGAGCCTGCTCTCTTCGGTACGAAATAAGGCTCCCCACGCCCTCCTTCTCAAGAAATTACAAAATCTCAAACTTGAGTCGACCGAAGTCCGCTTTTCCCGCATCTCCCAACAGGCAAAGCGCCTCGCAAAAAAGCTCAATAAAGGAGCCATTCACGTTAAAATCGAAAGCAACCAGGTTCGTTTACCGGCGGAGCATTGGGGAGACTTCTGGAGTTCCTTCGTGCATCTCATACGCAATGCCCTCGACCACGGCGTAGAATCAAAAGAAGAGAGGCGCCTAGCGGGAAAGTCTCCTGAGGGCACCCTCACTTTCGCCTCAACAATTGAACACGACCATTTTCTGATTCGCGTAAAAGACGATGGGCGCGGTATCAATTGGGGGGTTGTTCAGGAAAAGGCAGAAGCCCTAGGACTACCAAGTGCAAGTCACAAGCATTTGGTCCAGGCTCTGTTGAGCGACGGGCTCAGCACGAGAGAAAAAGTAGATGTTCTCTCCGGTCGAGGGGTAGGAATGAGTGCCGTAAAAGCCGCGTGTGATGCTCTTGGTGGAACAATTGATATTCTTTCTGCACCTCAGGGGGGCACAACAATTCAATTCAAGATACCATGCAAAGGAAATGACCGAATAGATGTTGAGTCCTATGAAGCGGGTGTGCGACCGAGTATCTCACCGAAAGATATCCTATCGGAAACCCCACAAGAACAGGCTAGTTAGTACAAATATTGCCTCAGGGCGACAAAGCAACTTTTAACTTTTTTTCGAGTTGAGCCAGTGTAGTTACTCCGGAATGACGCCAGGTTTCTCGACCTTTCTCATAGAGAACAAATACTGGAACTCCTGAAATATTCTCTCGCTGAGCGAGAGAAACACTCTCGTCGATATCAAGTGAAATAACCCGAGCACTATCCTCTCGGTCCTGGCTCATCTTTTCTACGATGGGGGCCATCTTTTGACAGGGAGCGCACCATTTGGTCTGAAAGTCGACGAGGAGGACCGGCTCAGATGCCAGCAATTTATCGAAAGATGCGGGGCTCATTGCGCCACTAGAAGGGGAGGAGCGAGGAACATTACCGGCTTCAATCGCAAGGCCGGCTCGACGCCACGCTCCAATCCCACCCGACAGGTTGTACACCTCCTGAAAACCTAGTTTAAGCAGGATTTGCGCGGCTTGGGCGCTCCGTCCCCCAGACGCACAGTAGACAAAGATAGCCTTGTCTTTTTGCATCGCAGCCACTTTCCTTTCAAACTGGGCATCCCGAAGGTCCACGACGCTGGCACCAGCCAATCGGCCTCGCCTCACCTCTCCCGGCGTCCTCACATCCAGAAGAAGACTGGCTTTTTCTGACTTGAGTTGAGAGAAGTCGACTGCCGCCAAGTCAACGACACGGCCTCCCCTTGGAGTGGACGCCACAGTTACCTGTGTACCTCGCGTGGACTCATCGCTGCGTTCACACCCCCCTCCCCCCAACGAGAGGAGCAAGATGGCGAGAAATTTAGCTTCCACCGAAAATCTTTGAAAAGAAGCCGCCAATTGAAAAACTTTTCCTCTCACAGGTACAGCGCTTTTCAACAGGTACATCACGGAGGACCACATCGATATGAGCTCCACACCCGGCCCACGATGGTTTGCCACATTCCTTACAATTAATTCTTCTACACATCAGTCAATCACCTTGTTAAATAGAGTTCAAGAGCCGCACTTGGACGAATAAAATCAATTATTCTAGAGGTGTGCCGAACTTCCAGCGCGCTCGACGCCCCCGGGCTCGGTCTCATCACTTGTAAGTTCTATGGGATCGCGAGGTTCAGCCCCTAGTAAATGAATTGCCTCATGAACCGAGAGGCACCGACAGGAAGCACCAAAGGCGCCCGCCAACCCCGAAGACTCCAACACATCAAATACAGGTCCCTTTACACCTGTAAGGTAGAACTGAACTCCGCGAGACTCATAACCATCTCTCAATTCGCGAAGGGCGCTTTCTGCGGATGAATCAAGGTTGTTGATTGCAGATGCATCCATAATCACCGCTTGCAGAGGCTCCGGCATCTCTCCCTCCAATGAACTCAGAGTTTCCTTCAAAAATGTTACATTGCCAAAGTAAAATTGTGCATCCATGCGCACGGCAATCACCCCTTGATAGGTTGTTAGACCCCGATTTCTCCGGACATTTCTAAAGTGAGTAGTACCCGGTACACGCCCCAAGACGGCAACGTGCGGACGAGTAGTTCGTACAACAAACCAGAGGAGAGAAGCACCCACTCCCAAACCAATCCCTTGAATAATGCCCAGGGACAGAGTCGCGGCAAAAGTGCCCGCCAAAAGTAAAAGATCCGAGCGTTTGATTTTCTTGAGCCGGACCACTTCGTTCAAATCGATTAAGCCGAAAACAGCTGTTACAATAATTGCCGCCAACACAGCCTTTGGCAAAAAGTAGAATAATGGGGTCAAGAAAAGGAGCGCTACTCCAATAATTACAGAAGTAAGGAGGGCGGCAAGGTTGGTTTTTGCACCAGCCTGGGCGTTGACTGCTGTACGAGAGAATCCGCCTGTCACGGGATATCCCTGAAAAAGCGATCCCGCTAAGTTTGAGAAGCCAAGAGCAACCAACTCGCGACTCGGTCTAACTGTATAGTTGTTTTTTCGCGCGTAAGTCTGGGAGACGGCTATCGACTCCATGAAAGCTACCAAGGCAATGGTGATAGCTGACGGCAAGAGAGTCTTCATCAATTCCCAATCAAGGGGGGGGACTCTCATGTCGGGTAGGCCCGCGGGCACCGTTCCAACAATCGCAACCTTCCCTTCCAAATTTGCGGCCCACACAATTACGGCTCCAATGGAGACAGCAAGGAGCGCCGCCGGAATTTTGGGAGCCTTCTTCTTCATAGTCACCAGCATGGCAATCGCCACACCGCCTATCAGAAGCGTTTCGAACTGAACTTCACCAGCTTTTTCAAAGATCTGCGCCAGGAGCCCAAACACATTGGGCGAGTTTTTCATGGACACTCCCAGAATATGTTTGAACTGACTCAGTCCGATGATCAGTGCCGCGGCAGAGGTGAACCCGCTAATCACAGGCTGGGAAAGGAAGTTAACTAAGAAACCCATTCTCAAAATGCCCATCAACAACTGAATTGCTCCCACCATCAATGCCAGAAGAACTGCTGCGGCGACATACTCATCAGTCCCGGTTTGGGCGATCGCGCCTACGCCGGCGGCCACCAAGAGCGAGTCCATCGCTACAGGCCCAACTGATAGCTGGCGGGAAGTTCCCAAGAAAGCATAGAGCAATGGCGGAACGAGGGCGGAATAGAGACCAACAATGGGAGGTAAGCCTGCCAGCATTGCGTAGGCCATGCCTTGAGGAATCAGCATCACGGCAGTTGTTACTCCGGCCGTGATATCCCCGCGCAACTGATCTTTTTGATATCCTCGAAGGGTACCAACAAGAGGAAAGGCTTTCTCCCAAAAGTTCATTGTGCCGCCTGAGTCTTCTTTACTTGAATGGCGCCACTCGTCTTGCCGGTGAGGAGGCTATACCCAAGCATTGTGCCGAGCATCGACGCGCCAAAAATAATTGTATTCTGCTCAAGCGTTACCAAGGAGGTAAGCGCTGGACCTGGACAATAGCCGCCGAGCCCCCACCCTATACCAAAGAGAGCCGACCCAGCGAGCAACTTAAAATCAATGTCAGTGCGCGTGGGTACACGAAAAACGTCCGCAAACACCGGAGACCGGCGCTTTGTTATCAAACGGTAACCAATTAAGTGAACTAAAATTGCCCCGCCCATTACCAAACCAAGGCTGGGGTCCCAGTCGCCAAAAAAGTCGAGAAAACCCACGACTTTTGAGGGCTGAGTCATACCAGCGACCGCCAAACCTATGGCGAAAATAGCGCCTGATACGGCATAACTTAAAAGTTTCAAACGACACCTCCAAAAAATGTGCGAACAACGAAGACAGTAAGAGCACCCGTACTAATAAACGTAGCAGTGGCTACAAGAGAGCGCCCAGACAGACGACTAATTCCGCAGACACCGTGACCACTTGTGCATCCCGAGCCAAGTCGAGTACCAAGCCCCACCAAGACCCCAGCTAAAACAACAGCAATTGGTGAGCGTGTGATGCTCACCTCAAAGAGCTGAGGGGTCAAAAAAAGCAGGGGAACTGCACCAAACAGGAGTCCCACCATGAAGATGAGCCGCCAGGATCGTTCAGGCACGGAGGTCTGGGGGTCGAGGGCGCCGCCGACAATACCGCTAATTCCGGTAATTCTCCCATGTAAGAGCAGCATGATTGTGGCACTAACGCCCACTAACATTCCGCCCAAAAGCGAAGAGATTGGTGTAAAGTTTTCCATATTAGTAATTATTTATCCTCAGCGCGCACGCGAAGCATGCCGCCGACTAAATTTGCAAGGTTTGAGAAACCCAACTGCGCAAGCTGAGAGGCCACCATTGAAGACCGATTGCCGGAACGACAAATCAAGACAACCGGTGCGGTCTTGCTCCAGTGAGCCGCGGCTTCGGGAAAAGAACTCAAGGGCATCAACTCGGCCCTAGACAAGTGGCCCAACTCGCCTTCAAATTCCTCCGGTTCCCGGACGTCAACAAGACGTATGGAGGAGTCCAATGTCTCCACTTCGGCGACGGATATATCGTGATAAATTCCTGGAGCCAAAACCCCTGGAAAGCCTACAACTGCAGAACTACTCATCAATTAGTCTCCTGATTTGAGGGATTGCCGACATCATCAGTACGGGTCCGATTGTTCAATGGAATACGAAGGTAACGAGAGCCGTTTGATTCAATGGCTGGCAATTTTCCACCATATACATTGATTTGGATACTGGGATAAATCAGGCGAGGTGGAGGTAGAGAACTGTCTCGCTTATTGCGAAACGCAACGAAGTCCTCAGCTGAAGTCACCTTCTTCAGCTGAATATTACTCTCTCGCTCGCATGCGATGGTACTTTCACAGCGCATGGCACGCCCCCCGGGCATGTAATCGTGTCCGACAAAGACTCTCGTCTCCCCCGGCAATTCATAGAGAGTATTTACAACCGAGTCATGGAGCTTGCTGGCTGATCCTCCCGGAAAGTCCGTGCGTCCGGTGCCATAGTCTTCGATAAACAAGGCGTCACCTGTGAATACCGCATCACCAATATGATAGCTCACGCATCCGGGCGTATGACCAGGGGTGGCCAAGATGGCGACGGAGAGAGACCCAAATTCATAATTTCTAGACGCTTCCAAAAGAATATCGAACTGTGATCCATCGGTGCGAACATCTGAAGAGAGATTGAACACATTGGCAAAAGTGGTTTGAACTTTTACAATATGAGAACCTACCGCAACAGGTACAGAGAATTTGGCCTTCAAAAACTGGGCGGACGAAATATGATCAGCGTGAGCATGTGTCTCAAGAACTGCTCGTAGGGTAAGTCCTTGCTCCTGAATAAACGAAACAACCTTCTCCACACTCTCGGTAGAGGTTTGAGAAGCAAGGGAATCGAAATTCAAAACGGGATCAATGACAATTGCATCTTTCGTTTCAGGATCAGCCACCACATAGGTGAGAGTTGAGGTGTCCTCATCGAAAAATGGGTGAACGTGGGGAGTTTGCATAATGTTCCTAGATGACCAAGGGACGTATTGTGACGCCTCATGGAGATAGAAAGGCGGGGAAAGACCTCTGGTAACCACTAAGCAACTGCCGTGCCAGACAATCATTTGGAAAACTTTTCGTCTTCAGGCCCCAATTACGAAATATTCTCGCCTTTTTATCAATATTCATCGTTCTTTTCATGTTTCAAGCGTTTCACCACCTCGTCTCAATCGTTCCAAAACGTGCCATAGTCATCTGAGCAATTGAGAGCCTATGTCTGCAAAAAAAAACGAAGCCTTGCGTTTACTCGCTTCTGCCCTGGGTCAAACCGCGGGACCGGCCCTCCTCCTTGACGCAGAACTGCGCATCATGGCGGGAACACCAGGCGTAGAAGAGCTCATGGGTGGGGCACTTCCTTTAGGAGTGAGAGCGCCACAAATTATCTGTGGGGAGTCGACAAAGCGTCCCATCGCCGAAGCCCTGGTCCGCGGAGAGTCCGCGAGCGTCGAGATTTCGCGTCCCTATCAAGACGGCGAGCGAATAATTCTTGTACGCACTCTTCCCTTGAAGGAAGAAGGCGTTGTCAAAGGACACTTACTCCTCCTGACCCCCTTGGGGGAGGCCGTAAGCGGAGTGACAGAGTCTCATGGAATACTCACGGCCAGTGAGACAATGCGCTCACTCTTACGCAAGGTAAAAAAGGTGGCGATGTCAGACGCGAGCATTTTGGTCAGGGGAGAAACAGGTTCAGGAAAAGAACTTATCGCCCGCGCGGTTCACGAGCTATCCGAGCGACGCAACAAACCTTTTGCAGCAATCAACTGTGCAGCGCTACCAGCTCAATTGATCGAAAGTGAATTATTTGGCCACGAAAAAGGCGCCTTTACCGGTGCAATTCGCGAGACACTCGGCACATTTCGAAGGGCCGATGGTGGCACGCTTTTCTTGGATGAGGTCGCCGAACTACCCCTTGAAATTCAGGCAAAACTTTTGCGAGTTACTCAAGATAAGACGGTTATTCCGGTGGGTTCTAGCCAGCCAATATCCGTCGACGTGCGCCTCGTCTCCGCAACCCACCGCTCTCTAAGAAAAGAAGTGAGCGAGGGAAGGTTTCGAGCGGACTTGATGTACCGCCTCCGGGTGATCCCCCTCTTTCTCCCCTCCCTTCGCGAACGTCCTCTCGACATTGAACCCTTGGCCCAAAAGTTCATCGATAGGCTCAACGAAAAAAGTACCAATCGATCCATTGAGCGCATCGCCCCAGGTGCTCTCAAGACCCTGCGCCACCATGCATGGCCAGGAAACGTCCGAGAGCTCCAGAACGTCATCGAATACGCTTTTCTACTGGGAGATGGTCCAGTTCTCAATGAAGGAGACCTTCCCGCCGAGATTCGCACAGTGGACCAAAAGCCAATAGAGGAGAGTCTCCCGAATGATCCAGCCCTTTCCAAAGACGCCCAGCGTATTGTTCATGCCTTAGAACGAGCAGGAGGCAATCGAAATCGGGCTGCCGGTAGCCTCGGTATCAGTCGCTCTACCCTGTGGAGAAAGATGCGAGAATTCAATCTTGAGAGCTCAGATAGCTAGCACACCTCGCGGATTAAAAGACTTGAGTGTCAATATTGCTTTCCGCCTCCGGTATCAACTCCAGCTCATCGCTTTGACTCATGTCGACGACTGTTTGAATGGAAAATGGAGGTTCGACAGAACCGTTTTGCAACCGCCAACCATCGTCGGCCATTTCAAAGAGTAGGTTTGCCGCCTGAACCCCCAAGGCTTCGTGATCGGGCAAAACAGCAAGGCTCCCAAACCGAAGCTGGCTATTGACCAATGATGAAACCCCTACAATTACAGGCACGCGGTGGACGCGAATTTCTGGCAGCCAGGCATTTCTAACAAGATGAGGTGAAAGAAGAACATTGTCATTGAGAACCCAGAGCGCTTCTGCTTTTTCTTGACGAAATAGCTTGCGCAAGGCACGGCGTAGGGCTCGTGGCGAAGGCTCGCCTTCCACCTCGATGCCCACCAACTCGACCTCTTCCATTTTAGCCAACGCGGCCTGGCGCTCGACATAGGCCCTCAGAGCCGGACGATAGAGAACCCCCACCCTAGTCACTGGTTTTTTATAGAGGGTGCGCAACGCAACGAAACTCGTCACGCCAGGAACTTCGTAAGCTATGCCGGTTGCGTTGTTGAGTCGAGCCACCAGGTGTTCCGCAAACGAGGACATGAGCACGATGGCAGGTGGGGTTTTATACCCCTCCGCCTGCAGGCGGTGAAACGCACGAACGCTTCGATTGTCCATCAGCACGATGCACTTTGGATCAATTTGTGAGATACGCGCTGCGATAAGCTCAGAGGAGATACCCTCCTCCATCCTCATGGTGACAACGTCAAAGTCCTCAGCCAGTTCGCCGCGTAGTGAGGTCCACAATTCCTTGGTAGGTGCGGAAAACGGAGTAAGCACCATGATAGCCTCTCTCCCCTCTCTCCTCGGAGAATCGATGAGCAGAGTATCTCCAGTCGCCGCCTCAGGCGCTTTGCCCGAGCTGCATGCGGTCAATAGTCCCACCAATGAGAACAACAGGAGAGCTAGCCCCCACCAGCGCATTCCTTTTACTTCCATGCGTCTACCCCCAAAGAATTCTTTAGAGAATCATCCAAGTTGTTGAGCGCCATCATCACCATTTTCTGATAATTTGAGCGCGAAAAAGCGAGAGATGTCAAAGCAACTCGACCATGGGGAAGTTCGTGAACTACCAGATGCAACCGAGACCTCCCGGTCACTACGTTTGAAAATCTAGCTGGCAAAACTACCCCTCGGGCTGATTTAAATTGCAAGAGTGGAAGGAGGTCGGCAAATTTTGTGACTGTCTTTATTCTTTGTTGCCCGGTTCCCAAGAGGCGCGCACAAAACACTTTCATCTCACCGCGCCGAAGGAGCCCTAACGCCCCAACGATCTCACCTTGCATTTCGTCGGGGGAAACCGAATGACCAACCGAAATGAGAACGTACGGCTCGTCCATCTTTCCTCTACGCACTCCCCGCACAGCAGGCTCCATTCCTAAAGATTCAAGTACCAAGGCGGGGGCCATCACCGCTGCGGGAGTCAATTCGACAATTGCTCGCCGTAGGTCTCGCTCTTTTCCGAACACTTGAATATGAAGAGTAGGCATCGCTGCCTGAAGTCGCTTTTGCATCGTTCGGGTCTTTTGGTCACCTGGAACGAATGCGTAAAGGAGAGGGAGTGGCTCGGCTCGCACCACTCCTATAGGTCTCATTATTGTCTCTGCAAGCACTACTAAAGTACTAGCTAGAACTGGCGCAAAAGCGCGCCTAGACAATAATTTATCTCCCATGTTCACAGCGAACCAATTTGGTCCGGCTCTCTCTTGCTGCGCTCAGACGAGCCAAGGCAAAAGAGTCCGGTCACTCTGGGTGAAAAACGGACGATTGTTGATTAAGATTAAGCTTCACTTCTGTGCAGCCCCTCCTGACTAATCTGTTTTGGTCCCTCGCCGTAAGAGACTACAGATGAAAACATTGGAAGACGTGCGCCCACATCTCCGTGAACTCTCCATCTTTCCCCTGCCTGATGTAGTGCTCTTTCCTTACTCGATGATGCCATTGCATATATTCGAGGAGCGCTATATTCGTATGGTGCAGGATGCTCGAGACCGCAGAAAACCCCTCGCCATCGCCACGATTCTCCCCGACGAAGTGCAAAGCCAGCGACCTAGGGTCGAAAGCATCGCTGGAGTCGGATTCATCGAATCGATGGGAGAGTTGCCAGACGGGGGCTTCCTGATTCAAGTAGTTGGCGTAACTCGAGTGGCAATCGATGAAGAACTACCCGATACCCGCCCCTTCAGGAGAGCAAAGACTCGCCTCGTTGAGTTTGAGGGCCGGGACGCCGACAAGGGAAGGCGCCTGCTCGAGACGCTCAAGTTCGTGCTGATCAGCACTAGAACCAGCTCACCAAAGCTAGCCAGAATGCTCGAACAGGTGGTCAACCTCGCCGAGGAGCCAGGGGTTGTGGCGGACAAAATCGCCCACGTGCTCTACACAAAGCCCCTCTCACGGTTGCAAATCCTACAGCAGCTCGATCCCCTCGTTCGATTGAATACGGTAATCGAACAACTGAGCGCGATTTTGGCACGCGTGGCCACCGCTAGCCACAAACAAAGTCTCAACTAAAACGTCCTACGGTGTGGGCGATCGAAAACTCTGTGCCCCTCTGAGCAGGGACCGAAACCATGCTATTCGTACCGAATATGAATATTTATTCATAAAAGGGTGCAGTATGACACTGTTTTGTTGAGAGCTGAGGGCGATGTTCTCGCCCGCCTTCGCGAACAAACCACCCTGCGCAAGAACTTGAGCTCCCTTTTCGCTCCGAGAAAAATTTCGGAGTAAAAGCCAGCCGCAATCAATCCAGGCGTAGGGAGCCCCCGATACTTCATCAGGGAGCTATAAATGCCTTGCTCTTCTCAAAGTTCCCCGCCCGAACTGAACCTGCCTTGAGGCTCAAGTTGGCATGAATCATTCCCTCAATTAGTTTCGGAACAATTTTACCGGTCTAGTTCCGGTTGCTCGTGCCGTTATTCCTCATCGTCCGGGCATTTGACGCCGGGGCATGAGTAGATGAGTCCGCACCAACCGCGCCGTTCTTTCGGGGCGAGGACGACTCTATTCATTCAAACCCATGGAAGGGATAGAGAAGTGGCTATTAGCATCAATACCAACGTGTCGTCGATGGCGGCACAGAAAAATCTGAGCAAGAACCAGAAAGCACTCCAGACAAGCTTCAATCGACTCTCCAGTGGTCTGCGCATTAACTCTGCAGCAGACGACGCAGCCGGCTTGGCTATCAGTGAGAGTATGAAAAGTCAGATCCGCAGCTACTCGGTGGCGGAAAGAAACGCAGCTGACGGTGTCTCGATGGCACAGACGGCTGAAGGCGCACTCGGCGAAGTTCATGCCGTCCTCGGACGTATGCGTGAGTTAGCGATGCAGTCCTCCAATGGCACCCTCTCTAGTTCCGACCGAGGGCAGGTAAACAACGAGTTTGGAGAACTTCAGTCAGAAATTGGCCGAATTCAGGGCTCTGCTAAGTTCAATGGCGTGGATGTAATTGCAGCCGCGACGAGCACCGTGTCTTTCCAGGTGGGGCTAAACAGCAACGCCAACGACAAGATCGATGTGAACTTTGGTGGCGTCGGGATGACCGTCGTACTGGCAGGAACCACAGGCGTAGATACTGCGACCAACGCGCTAGCCTCCTTGGCTAGAATCGATACGGCAATCGACGATATTTCGACTGCACGATCGGGCTTTGGTGCTTCGATGAATCGCTTGGATATTGCAGGCAGTAATATCCAGACCATGCGATTGAACCTGAGCGCAGCAAACTCTCGTATCACTGACGTGGATGTCGCCCAAGAGTCCTCTATGCTTTCGAGGAATCAGGTTCTGACACAGGCTGGTATCTCAGTGCTGGCTCAAGCCAATCAGTTGCCGCAAATGGCCTTCGGCCTGATGTAAATGACGCATCATAGTGCGGCGGCTCGAAGAGTCGCGCCCCCCGGAATTACTCCAGAGGGCGCGGCGTTGCCTTAACTCCTCTATGGCAATACGCCGAAATGTCGGCGTCTTTCGCGACTACTTATTGTCTCTGGCCGCCAGCGGAGTTCGCGCGCTCAACGTCGCTTTTGTGAAGTCACGATTGAGTTTTGCGATGAAGTCTACGTCGATGCCCTTCGGGCATGCATCCATACACTCATAGTGATTGGTGCAATGGCCGAAGCCCTCCGCGTCCATTTGCGCAACCATATTTCGCGTGCGCTGCTCCTTCTCGGGTTGTCCTTGTGGAAGCAAATTGAGGTGACCGGCTTTCGCCGCTGTAAACAGCATGGCTGATGCATTGGGGCAGGCAGCTACACAAGCACCACAACCGATACAAGCCGCAGCATCCATTGCACGATCTGCATCGGGTTTTGCGATAGGCAGTGCGTTGGCGTCTTGAGGAGATCCCGCGCGAGCAGAAATAAACCCTCCGGACTGTATGATTCTGTCGAGCGAATCTCGATTGACGACTAAGTCGCGCACGACGGGAAATGCCTCAGCTCGCCAAGGCTCGATCCATACTTCGTCGCCGTCGGAAAACTGCCGCATATGAAGCTGGCACGTAGTTGTTGCCTTTTGGGGCCCATGGGGAGTTCCGTTGATGACCATGCCACAGGTCCCGCAAATTCCTTCGCGGCAGTCGTGGTCAAAGGCAACTGGCTCCTCGCCCTTTGTAATCAGGTCTTCGTTCACCTGATCCAACATCTCCAGAAACGAGGAGTGCTCTGAGACATCTTTTGCCTCGTAGCGAACAAATTGACCACTGACGTTTTTATTCTTTTGGCGCCAAATATGCAGCACTAAGTTCATTGTCGACATTTTCTTGGCTCCTTATTTGTAGCTACGCGCTGAGGGTTTCACGTATTCGAATTCGAGCTTTTCTTTATGAAGAATAGGCTCGCTAGGGTCTCCACCCCATTGCCAAGCTCCTGCAAACTGAAAGTTCTCATCGTCCCGTTGGGCTTCGCCCTCTTCTGTCTGGGACTCTTCACGAAAGTGCCCACCGCAAGACTCACTGCGCATCAAAGCATCGCGACACATGAGCTCACCCAATTCGAAAAAGTCAGCCACGCGGCCAGCCTTTTCCAAACTAATGTTCAGCTCATCGCCGGTGCCTAGCACGCGTAAATTACTCCAGAACTCCTCGCGCAACTTAGGAATTTTCTTCAGGGCGGTCTCTAAACCTTCTTTGGTTCGACCCATACCGCAATAGTCCCAAATGATTTGACCGAGCTCTCGATGAAAAGAATCAGGACTGCGCTCGCCCTTGATATTCAAGAATTTTTCCATGCGCGCCTTCACCTCGGCCACGGCTTGAAGAGCAGCGGGATGTTGATCGTCCACCGGTGTCTTGGGGGACTGAGCCAAATAATTGGCCACCGTATGAGGTAAAACAAAGTAACCATCGGCTAGGCCCTGCATGAGAGCGGAAGCCCCCAAACGATTAGCGCCATGGTCCGAAAAGTTAGCCTCACCTCCGACGAACATGCCGGCTATGGTGCTCTCCAGATTGTAGTCTACCCATAGACCGCCCATTGTGTAGTGAATGGCGGGATAGATACGCATGGGAGTCTCATAGGGATCGTCCCCCGTAATGCGCTCATACATCTCAAAAAGATTGCCGTAACGTTCCGCCACGGCGTCCTTACCGAGACGGCCAATCGCGTCACCGAAGTCAAGATAGACCCCGCGGCGCTGACCATTGACTTCAGGTCCTACTCCTAGACCCTGGTCACACATGTCTTTTGCTCGACGCGAGGCAATGTCACGAGGGACTAAGTTGCCAAAGCTTGGATAAATACGTTCTAGGTAATAATCCCTGTCTTCTTCAGAAAGGGTAGCCGGGTCCTTGTCGCAGTCTTCCTTTTTCTTGGGTACCCAAACGCGGCCGTCATTGCGCAATGACTCGCTCATCAAGGTCAACTTGGACTGAGAATCGCCGCTGACAGGAATACAGGTCGGATGAATCTGCGTGTAACAGGGGTTTGCAAAAAGCGCTCCTTTTCGATGAGCACGCCAGGTTGCAGTTGCGTTGCAACCCTTCGCGTTCGTAGAAAGGAAAAACGCATTTCCGTAGCCGCCGGTACACAGAACTACGACGTCTGCCATATGAGACTTGATTTCTCCGGTCACCATGTCGCGAGTGACGATGCCGCGAGCTCGGCCGTCGACAATGATCAAGTCAAGCATTTCGGTACGCGAGTTCATCTCGACTGTACCCGCCGCCACCTGTTTGCTTAAGGCTTGGTAAGCTCCAAGAAGCAATTGCTGCCCGGTTTGGCCGCGAGCGTAGAAGGTGCGTGAAACTTGAGCTCCACCAAATGAACGATTGGCTAAGTTTCCACCGTATTCGCGGGCAAATGGAACGCCCTGGGCGACACATTGATCAATAATGTTCGCGCTCACCTCGGCGAGGCGATAAACATTGGACTCTCGGGCACGAAAATCGCCGCCTTTTACTGTGTCGTAAAAGAGACGGTAGACGCTGTCTCCGTCATTTTGGTAATTTTTGGCAGCGTTGATTCCGCCCTGAGCTGCAATGCTGTGGGCGCGACGGGGGCTGTCTTGGTAGCAAAACGATTGAACGTTGTAGCCCTGTTCTCCCAGAGTCGCAGCAAGAGCGCCCCCAGCCAAACCAGTACCCACCACAATCACGTTGTATTTACGTCGATTGGCCGGGTTGACCAGTTTCATGTTGAATTTATGGCGGGACCAACGAGTTTCGATGTCGCCGTCCGGTGCTTTTGACGATAGATCCATGGAATATTTATCCAGTCTGTAAAAGTCTAGGGGCTCTCAACGCTCTGCGTGTGTATTGAGCAATTTAAATGAGATGCCTAGCGGAAAGGGAAGCGTGGTCAGTGATTGAGACCAAGCAACACCGAAAGAGGGATGATGATATTTCCCACCGTAATGATGAGAGCGATGAACTGCGCTAACGCCTGAATACCATCGTTGCGCAAGGGATTCACGAGACCAAGTGTCTGAAAAAGACTGAAAGACCCGTGATAAATATGTAGGCCAAGAGAGATCATCGCTGCAACGTAGATTGCGACCACCCAAGGAATACTAAAAGCATTGATCACATTGCTGTAGGCAGCCGTAAACTCTTGGTGCTCGTAAGCTCCAAAGGCCACTCCTGGAAATGTAAAATGCGCTAGATGAAAGAGAAGAAAGAAGAATAAGCTAAAGCCACTGAACTTCATTGTTAGTGCGGCAAAGCTCGTACGTTCGTTCTTCTTTACTTTGTAGGCTATTGGGCGAGCTGCTGCTGCCCGAGTCACCAACTGCACTGCCATCGCAATGTGTACGGTAAGAGCTGCTAGCAGCCCCAAGCGCGCCACCCACAAAAGTGGTCCCAGCGCGTGAATTCCTATTGCGTAGGTGTTGAAGGTCTCGGCCCCCAAAAAGAGTTGAAGGTTGCCGGCCATATGTCCCAGCACGAAGCCGAACATCATGAGCCCAGAGATCGCCATCAGCGTCTTCTTGCCAATGGTCGTGTCGATATATAATAATGCCTTTTTCATGGCTCCTCACCGAAATAAGTAGTGAAGGCGGCATACGAAAACAACACCTCGTGGCACTTAGTCGAAAAGCTTCCGAATCTCTTGCGAATCCTCCCTACAAGAGAGGCCACTCCCCCCCTCCTCAGCGCTAAGACTGGGCGCCCAATCCTTGTACGATCGAGTCGTTTGCAACGAGCTGGCCGCGAAGTGAGAAAGTGGGTTTCACAAAAAAAGCGACCTACAAGAGATCGCTTTTTAGGTAAGCTGCGCTCCACGGGAGCCATCAAATAATGGGGCGCTGCCCGTTGGCTCAACCGGCTAGGTTCTTCGCCGCAAACTCCCAATTGAGGAGTTTGTCACAGACAGCCTCCAAAAATGCGGGACGAGCGTTGCGGTGGTCGATATAATAAGCATGCTCCCAAACGTCGATCGTGAGTAATGCCTTGTCGGTGCCGGTGAGGGGCGTCTCGGCATTTGCGGTAGTCACGACTTTGAGCTCGGAGCCACTGAGAACCAACCAAACCCAACCAGAGCCGAATTGAGCTCCGCCTTTTGCGACTAAATCGGCACGTAATTTGTCCCACCCACCATACTTTGCAACCAAATCAGCCAAAGGACCAGCCGCAGGAGCTCCGCCGCCATTCGGAGTCAGACTATTCCACCAAAACGTATGATTCCAAATTTGTGCTGCGTTGTTGAACACGCCGCCAGTGCTGCTTTTTACGATGTCTTCGAGCGACTTCTCGGCTTCAGGCTTTCCTTCAAGAGCTGCCTTGAGTTTTCCCATATAACCTTTGTGATGCTTTTCATAGTGAAATTCGAGAGTCTCTGCCGACATGACAGGAGCGAGAGCATCTTTTTTGTAGGGTAGTTCGGGAACGATAAAATCCATCTTGAGAGTCCTTATAGGGGTATGCTGGGGCGACGCGAAACATCTAGAGCGACGCGCGCTAGTTCACGCAGAATATGCGCGAATTCTTCTCCAGAGTACAGCCCCGCGCGCCCGGGACAAATAGAAAGGGTTGAGCTAGAAAGAAAGGGTGATGCAGCGACGCCAGTGGATATGGGGAGGGGCACTTGCAACAGGTGCTTTGCTGGCAGGTGGACTCTACGGGGGCTGTCGTCCTTGGCGAAAAGCTCGAGCAAGCAAAGAGCTCAACACACGCAGTGGTCCCATGATGCTACGGGACGGGTTTGAGTGCATTGTTCTAACGCGGGCGGGCGAGACACTGACGGACGGTACGCGTTCAAGTGACCTCCCCGATGGCATGGCGTGTTTTGAACAGGACGACGGGAGCTGGGTGCTCATGAGAAATCATGAGCTTGAAGACGATGGTCAAAGAGGAGCCTTTCCCAATGGGCAAGCGCCTCAAGCCTTTGATGCCCGCTTTCATGGTGGTGTCTCTCGCCTCGTCCTCGACCCGACCTCCCTGAAGATTTTATCCAGCAACACCGTCCTCACCGGCACCCATCGCAACTGCAGTGGAGGCCCCAGTCCTTGGGGTTGGCTCAGCTGCGAAGAGTCCGAGGAAGACAACCACGGCTATGTATTTCGATGTCCTACGAATACGACTGGTCTCGCTGAGGCAAATATTATCAAAGGATACGGCCGATTCCGCCATGAAGCAGTCGCTATCGATCCTCAAAGTCTGTCCGCCTACCTCACGGAAGATCAAAGCGACGGCGCATTCTATAAGTTCACTCCTTTCAACAAGCAAAGACCCTTTGAAGGTCAACTATCGGCCCTACGCATTCGCGATCAGAGCCATTTCGACACCGGAAAAGAGATGTCCCCTCGCTCGTCCCTGAAGGTGGACTGGGTGCATATAGCAGATCCGACTGCCGCCAAGGTTTCGGTACGCAAGCAAGCTCAACAACAGGGTGCCGCCATTTTTGTTCGAGGCGAAGGTGCCTGGAGCGATGAAAACGGAGTCGTCTTCAGCGCAACAACAGGAGGAAAGTCTGGTACCGGACAAATATTTCGGCTGGAATTTTCAACAAATACCCTGACTCTCCTCGCCGAATCATCCGACGAAAGAGGCTTCAACAGTCCTGACAACATAACAATTGCCCCCTGGGGAGATATCGTGATAGCGGAGGACAATTTTTTGGGGCCAAACCATCTCTTTCTTCTCGACTCGCAAGGGCAAAGCGTTGCCATAGGGCGCAATGAGATCAGCATGAGTGAACTCATTGCG
>Ga0256845_1001675_pt1 | contig 17340 bp, 14 predicted proteins | sample RiftiametaG_FD_189101 | JGI IMG/M metagenome (GOLD analysis project Ga0256845, IMG submission 189101) | Tube worm associated microbial communities from hydrothermal vent at the East Pacific Rise, Pacific Ocean - Riftia | ecosystem: Host-associated > Annelida > Integument > Unclassified ...
GGTCCCATGCTTTTTTCCGCTTTTGGTGTTCTACTTGGCACCGCCTCAAAAGATCAGAGCTTGATCCCACCCGCAAGCAACTTCTCTAAGTGATCGATATTGATCAGGTTTTCATGCGATTGCCCTAATCGATACCCCAGTAGGAAAAGACATCCCTCTCTCGCTGGCGACTCGACCTATGCCCTAAGTGTAATTTTCGCTTAATGCCGCCAAATTGCGCATTTTTGCCGTCTCGAATGAAAGGATTGAGCGAAAACGTATAGGCGCGAGGGCATGAAAGGGCCTACATTCACCATCCCAGACGGCGCTGCTGTCTGATGAGAATGAAATTTCTTGATTACGAGCCGGTCACTGGCTCAGCAGAGGCAATGTAAAATGCGATTGATTCAAAGTGGAACAGCAGTACTTTTGGCGGCAGCTTTTTCTATGGCCTGCGCCGCCGGCGTAGATGACAACCCCAACGGAACCAACAGCGGCGTCGGTACCGGGGCTCAAAACGGAGCGGGCCTGGGTACAGGCAGTACTGGTAACACCACAGGCGGTCTAGGAACCGGTTCAGGCGGAACGACAGGCGGCGGTCTAGGGACCGGTACCGGCGGAGCAATTGGTACCGCAACTGGTGGCGCAATTGGTACCGCAACTGGTGGCGCAATTGGTACCGCGACTGGCGGCGCAATTGGTACCGCGACTGGCGGCGGCACCACGGGCGGAGCTACTGGTGGGACCACAGGTGGAACAGGTGACACGAGTAAATGTGGAAGTACTGCAGCATTAGCCACTCCCCCTGCGGCGAGCTTCTGGGAGACTCAGGACGGAGATAAGCGATTGGACCTAGACCCGTCGACAGCTCCTGGTGGCCCGGTCGACCTCACAGTCGCTGGCGCTGGTAGCGACCCCTATATCGCCATCAGCTACACTCCTTGGGTAAAGACCGGCTCACGAGCTTGCGTCGATGTAAGTGCCTTCACCGGCGTAAAATTCGATCTTGAGACAAGCGGCACTGAAAAAATCTACTTCAAGGTCGGTGTCCCCGCAGCCGACACCGCCTATCCTTCAGTAGTGGTCTCACCTGGTGCAAATACTGTCCTCTTCACAAACCTCGGGACTGCAACTTGGGGTAGCATGGCCGCTTTTGATTCGGCAAAGGTTCAAAAGCTGATGTGGGTGATGGATCCAAACGTCGACGGAGACGGCAAAAAGGTGCCCATCGCCATCGGCACAACGTTGAAGGTCAGCAACGTGAGCTTCTACTAAAGAAAAATCACACGGCTCTCAAAGCACAGGCTTTGAGAATCTCCACCCTCTCTTGAATTCACTTCAAGCGGGGGTGTTCTTTTTTGTGCAGGCGCGGAGCGCCCTGTGTCCGCCGGCGCTCCGCCCCTGTGCATTCTTTCTATCTGCCGCGTTTCTTGTCTATTAACTCCATCACAGGCGCTATCTCTTTCGCCTGGGGGTAGCTCTTTTTAAGTTCCCTTAAAATGGCCATGGCCTCGGCCCAATCGCCTCGCTCATTTTGAGCAACTGCGTAAGCGTACCCGTAGGCGCGCCGCCAGCGCGGGGGCGCCTTTTCGTACGCCTCTTTTAGTAAAGGAAGCGCCTGAAGAACTTCTTTTTCTTGAGCAAGCCAGCGCCCCCTCACATAGAGCAACTCGGACTCTTTAGGAAATTTCTTGAGCGCTTGTGCCGCAAGGGCGCTGGCTATTGCTCCTTTGTCTTTAAAGAGCAGCGCCCTTACCCAATGCACATAAACCAAGGATGATTGAGGAAAGCGACGCCCTGCCTCATCAAATAAGTTGTAGGCGTGTTTCTCTTTCCCTCGGTATGCCTCTATGTCAGCCAGAAGGACCACGCCCTGCACTCCATCAGCTCGATATTGCGCCCCCGCCTTTGCCTCAAGCAAGGCACGCTCCATTGCCCCTTGAAATTTTGGTCCCATCTTCAAGTCCAATATTGAAACAAGCGCCGCAATGCGCACAGAGCGGACAGGATCGGTCAATAGTTCCCCCACAAATTGCTGGCGCTCATCGTTGCCTAGGCGCGAGCTAGCTTGCGCCGCGACTCTCCTCAAGAGAACATCGTCGCTCTTTTTGGCCAGAAAAAGCGCTTGTTTGAATTTTTTCTCCAAAGAATGCTCGTCAAGAAGCGCCCAACGCGCAAGGGCCGAAGCCCGGAGCAAAGGCGAGCGACTCTCGTCAAAAAATAGCTCCCCCAATAGAAGAGGAGCGCCAGCTAATCCCTGGGCGGCCGAACGAAAGGCAGGGGCCACACCGACAGGCATCTCGCCTCGCTCCTTGAATGCATGCTCTAGTACGCCTTGCGCCCAAGAGCTCCCTCGTTTCGCGTGGCATTGGTCGCATGGCTGGGGTCCACCACCATCAAGACTCAGATCGGGGCGAGGAATAGAAAAGCGATGATCGCGCCTTGGCACTAAACCAGAAGCACGACTTTTGGGCATATGACAATCTACGCACAGAGGCACCTCTTCTACGGAGTCACCATGAAGATGATGCCGCTCATTTTCGTATTTTTCTTCGTTATGACAAGAAGAGCAGAGCTCTTCTACAGGGTTGCGCAGTACACCCGAATGAGGATTGTGACAATCACTACATACCACCCCAGCGTGAGCCATTGAACTCTGCACAAACTCGCCCATCGTATGGGCTCCAGCTTTTCCTGATCCCTCGGGAGAATAGAGCGTCTCTTCAAGGAGAGAGAGGGCGTAGCGATCGTCAAATGCGTTTACGGTCGCTAAAACGAGAGAATCAATGATTGCCGGGACTGCTTTCTCTAGCTCTGGAGCAGGTCCCCAATCGATAGAATTGGAATGACAGGGAGCACAAGAAGCAATTTCGTCGGTTTTTTCCGGAGGAGCAGAACCCACACCTATCAGTCGAGCCGTATCGTCTTTTGCGGCGCGAAACCAACGACGACTATCGTGGGAGATCAGGGCAGTAGAAAAACCGAAAAACTCAATGTTTTCTGGCCATTTTTCGAGCTCTTGATATTTTTTAGCGAAGTGCACATGACGTGATGCCGGGCCATGACAAGCCTCACAAGAAACGTGTTTCTCTCCGATGGTCGTTTTATATGAATCACTCTTGAACTCGTAGTTTTTTTTGACGTTCGTCGAATGACAAGCAACACAACGAGATTTTTCGGACTCAACGCTGGTAAGAAAATGGGCGCTCCCCTCGAGCGCCTCTGTCTTTTTCTCCTGCAGCAAGTGGCTCTCGTCGTGGGGGCTGCCGCTATGCGCCTTCACTTGGTCTTCGTGACACGGAGTGCACGCCTCACGTCCCAGATAGTTCAGGTCCTCGATGCTTCCCACGCTTCCTAGCTCCTTTTTATCGCGTCGCACCTCCTGTTTGGGCTTCTTTTTGTCGCAGGCACCGACAGAAGTTAGGAGGGATCCCCCCAATATCAAGAGGCCAAAATGAGAAAGTCTACGACCAGTGAAAGAACTCATAAAACCACCAAAGAAATGAGCGTAATCAAGACAGAGCCCAATAGATTCAAGAGAATTCCCTTTTTTGCCATAAATCGAGGTTTTACTTGGCCAGAACCAAAGATGATAGCATTAGGAGCTGTAGCAACCGGTAACATAAAGGCGCAGCTAGCGCTCAAAGTGGCGGGTATCATTAGTTTTTCTGGGGGGATCTGCGCGGCAAGGGCAGTTGCACCCAAAATGGGCATCAAAAGAGCGGTGGTCGCGGTATTGCTTGTCACTTCTGTCAAAAAAGTCACGGCTAAACAAACACCAAGAATCATCAAAGGTTCGGGCGCCGCGGCCACAACCGAGAGCCCGCCCCCCAAAGACACTGAAAGGCCCGATTGCTTAAATCCGCTTGCTAGGGCCAAACCGCCCCCAAAAAGCAAAAGAATACCCCAAGGAATTTTCTCAGCCTCTTTCCAAGAGAGCAATCGTCCCCCTTGCCCGTCCGGAATCAAAAGCATCGCCAGAAGCCCCGCAAAAGCCACAGTCGCATCGCCCGCCCCCCTCGCCCCTACCAACTCGCTCCAACCGCCCCAGGGAGCTAAACGGGTAATCCATCCAAGGGCTGTGAGAGTAAACACAATAAGTACTCGCCGCTCCCGTGGACTCATTGCCCCCAGCTCCTCTAGGGGTTTTAGTTTCTCGTTTTTCAAAGAGCGCGAGAGAATAAAATAGGCCGCCGGCAACATGAAGAGCACAATCGGCAGACCAATGGTCATCCATTGAAAGAACGACCAAGCCGGCTGACCGAGTTCTTCGAAAGCGGCCATAAAAACCAGATTGGGGGGAGTGCCGATGGGGGTGCCAATTCCCCCAATACTCGCGGCGTAAGCTACCCCAACTAAGAGAACCTGCCGCACCTCGCGCAACTTTTCGCCCTCACTTGAAGCGAGAACAATGGGCAATAAAATGAGGGTTGTCGCCGTATTTGAAATCCACATACTGGCGAACGCCGCAGCCAACATGAAACCCATGAGCAGGCGATGGGCAGACACCGCGCGCCCACCGCTCACCAAACGAGCCATGCCCAGAGCGAGACGTCGATGAGCGCCGCAAGCCTCAATCGCCGCCGAAAGCATGAAGCCTGCCATCAGGAGAAGCACCAACGTGTGCCCGTAGGAGTGCGCTACTTCTTTATGAGTCACCACTCCAAAGAATGGAAAGAGGGCAAAGGGAATCAAAGAGGTGACGGCAATCGGGACAGGCTGGGCTATCCACCACACAGCGCATAAACCTGCCACCGCTGCAGTCGCTGACTGAGACTGGGGCAGCCCAAGAGTTTGGGTTAAAATATAGAGGCCGAGGGAGGTCCCCACCCCCAACCAAAAACTACCGCGCTGGTGTCCTGAGGATGATTGAGGGTTCGCTACAGCTTTTTGACTCATGAGTGCACGCGCTTAAAAGCCTACAACAACCAGCCGCGCTAGCCCAAAGAAGTGTTTTGGAAGGAAAAAACGGACAAATGAGGCTCTTTCGTTGGAAATAGACTGCGCTCTGCACTAAGTATCCGGCACAATGCCGACGATAGAATTCGAAGGATCCGGTCTTGCCGGTGAGAAAACCGCCGAAGCACCCACCGGGGGCGACCTGCTGGATATTTGCGATAGTGTCCTAGCCCCGGTTGCATTCTCGTGTCGCTCAGCGAGCTGTGGCACATGCCATATCCAAATCTTGGAGGGCAAAGAGCTCCTCGAAGCACCTAACGAAGAAGAAGAAGACTTATTGGACCTTCTCGATGAGGTAGAAAATGGTCGCCTAGCCTGCCAAGCCCGTGTGAAACCTGGACCCGGCCTCATTAGGATTCGCCCAGTCAACGGCTGAAGCCCCCGGCTACTCCTCAAGGTGTCAAGTGCTTTAACTGATGGTAGCAAGATGAGCTGCGCCCACCAGCCCGGCCTCGGGGCCCAACTCACTGACAACAAGGGGTACTTCGGCCAAAGGCTCAGCGTAACAATACTTACGTAGGGCAGCCCGAATTGATGGCTCGATGAGATCGAACGATCTAGAAATTCCTCCGGTGAAAATGAGAGCATTCAGGTCGAGAGTATTCTGAATATTCGAGAGTCCCTTTCCAAGGGCGTCTCCCATCATTTCAAAGGTGGCGATACCAGCGGCCTCTCCACGGCGCGCGCTGTCGGCAATGAGCTTCACCTCGGTCACCTTCTCGCCCCCGGCTTCTTGGTACTTTCTCAAGAGCCCGGCGGTACCGCAAAAAGTCTCCATGCAACCAGTTTTTCCGCAGCCGCACAGGGGAAGGTCTTTGTTTGTATCCACCTTGATATGACCAATCTCACCGGCAAAACCATTGGCTCCAGGGTAGACCTTACCACCAATCACTAACCCTCCTCCGACTCCGGTGCCAAGGGTGACAATGAGAAACGAAGGATAGCGTGTACCATGGCCGGCTAGGTACTCTCCCAGGGCAGCGGTGGTCGCATCATTTTCTACCGCCACGGGGCAACCCAAGCGATCGCTCAACCCCTGGGCGAGACGCACGCCCTTAAATCCTGGCACATTCGCAAGTCCCCAGCAGCGACCGCTCGCATCAACCTCCCCAGGAATCGCCACTCCGACACTTTGCGGCTGAGACTCAAGACTTTTGACCAACTCGGCAATGGCGTCCAGCACATCCTCGGCAGAGCCGGTTCGCGGAGTAGGACACTCGACCGAACGAAGTATTTTTCCGTCCTGGACGATGCCTGCCTGGATCCCAGTTCCACCAAAGTCAACACCTATCATCTGACGTCTATCTTCGCTCGCGCTCTTGATGTCAAGGGGTGAGTCTCAAGAGCCAGACCAAGAGTTTACGCCCACTCCCGGCCGGCGAACCAATCTATTCACCCCAACCAGTTTCGCCTTTGAACGCCTTAAAATGGCACAGACAGGCTCCCCCGGAAAACCCAAAAAAACTATCGCACAAATGACTGCATGAGCCCATGTTACCTGACGTTCGGGTGAGCTAGATCTACTGAGAGCGATCGACGCTTTAGGAATATCAAAATGACCATCTCTCAGACTGCCCTTCCTTTCCTCCTCACAGTGCTCTTGACCGCTGGTTGCGGCAAAGATCGACCCGCCGGCGATGCGGGCAATAGTACCGGCAATAGCGATGGCAATAGCAATGGCCGGCCCAATTCCGATACGGATCCGGTCATCATTAGCAACACGGTACGTTCCAGCGGGAATTGGTCTGACGCAAAAGTTTGGTCATCTGGTACGGTGCCCGCGGCAGGAGACTTCATTCTCATCCCCAAGAAGAGCGAAATCACTCTCGATGTCTCCACCGAGGCCCTAGGCGGCCTTGTCATCGACGGCGAGCTGACAGTTTTAGAGGGAAAAGACGTCACCATAACAAGTGGTTATATCGAGGTAAAAGGAGTCTTCAAAGCCGGCACTGCAGACAAACCGTTGACAAGTCGCCTCACCATTGTCCTCACTGGTGACGACCGCCAAGGGTCCCAACCTGATGGCGGCAACAGAACGATATTTGTCACGGGAAACCTTGAACTGCATGGGGTTTCCCCTCAACCCACCTGGACTCAGCTAGGAGCCAACGTAGACAAAGAAGCAACCTCTCTTGAGCTGAAGGAAAGCGCTAACTGGCAACCCGGTGAGATGCTGGCCTTGGCTCCAAGCGACTTTTTCGAGTTTGGCAGAACCGAATTACGAGAAGTTCTTAGCTCTCAAGGCTCGCAAGTAAAAATCAACGAAGGGCTCAAACAAAGCCATTGGGGGGTCCTACAATACGTCTCCAACTCGGGCATGACCCTAGAAAAAACCGCTGAAGTCACCGAAACTGTTGTAGACCAGCGGGCAGAGGTCATCAATCTCTCCAGAAATATCCTGATTCAAGGAGCGGACGATTCCCGTTGGAAAGATGACGGCTATGGGGGCGGTATCACACTCTTACGAGGAGCGGTCGCGCATATCGAGGGAATCGAAATGCAGCGAGTGGGCCAGGCCGGTAAAATGGGGCACTATCCCATTCATTTTCATCGCATGAGCTATGGCGATGACGGTGCCGAGTTGGGAGATCTCGAGGGACAATACGTCAAGAACTCTTCCGTCTGGAAATCCAGCCAGCGGTGCGTAGTTCTTCATGCAAGCAATGGAGTGCTCATCGAAAACAACAGCTGCTACGATATTCGCGGGCATGCATTTTTCCTTGAAGACGCAGTAGAAAGACGCAATCGGCTCGTCGGCAATATCGCCCTACACATCCATTCGCCCAAAGAAGAACATCGACTGCTCGATCACGAAAAAACCGCGTTTCTTCGAGGGGTCTCCGGGTTTTGGCTCACGAATCCCGACAATATCGTCACGGGAAACGTCGCTGCTGACAGTGAAGGTATTGGTTTTTGGCTAGCCTACCCACTCAAACCCCAAGGACTGAGCAAGGCCGTGAACCTATTTCCAACTCATACTCAATTTGGAGAGTTGAGGGACGCCGTAGCCCATTCAAACGCAGTTCTCGGCTTCAATCTCGACTTCGTCCCCATCAACGATCGGGGGGAAACCCAAGAGCTCAAGTATACGCCGACCGAGACAGAAGAACCCCCTACGGGTAACAATGAGGTCACCTTTGAAATCTCTGGTTTGCAGCTCTACAAGAATAAAAAGTCCGTGTGGAACCGTGCTCAAAAACTCACAGCAAAAGATTCAGTCATCTCAGACTTCGGGGGTTACGGTTTCGCGGGCTCCTCCACCAATTGCCTCATCACAAACAACCTCGTTGTGGGTTCAACCCTCAACTCTGCGAACACCCACAGCACCCCCTCTGCAGGTGCCGCCAGCTATCACTCAAGCTGTGATATTACCCGCAATACTTTTGTAAACCTGCCCTTCGTTGCAGGAAAGATCAGCGGAGCATTCGGCACCGACGATTATTACACCAAGGCTGTCGACAAAGGTTTAGTTCGAAACGTAGAAAATGTGTTCATCAGCGCTCATCCGGGCTACCGCATGCTTTCCCCCAACCAAGAGCAAAGCGACAACTGGGCTCTAGCCGGAGCCCTTTGGGATCCAGTCGGCCTGTGGGGGACGGCTAATAATTTTTGGGTCTACGATTTGCCCTACTTCACGGACGGTACTTCTTGCGCGGCAACAACCCCAGTAAACAACGGAAAGAGTTGTAAAGGCCCCTATTTTGGTGTGCGTAGATTCCGCGTCAATGGCAGCCGCGACGATCTAATCCCTCTTCGGTTCACCCGCGTAGATAACGGGGCCATTTGGGACATCAAAGACGGCAAGGACGCTAAAAAGTTGGGCCGTATGAGACATTCTGCGTTCTTGCAAGGGCAGACCTATTCTCTGAGAATCGATGGTCGAGACATCAATCAAATCACCTTCGCAGCTGACAATTTCATGAAAGCGGACGAAAAAGTCTTCTTTGGTGTGCCTTACACGGGGACTAAGCCGCCCAAGACCATTTACGCCCGTTCATGGGAAAACGATGAGGTCCAGTCGTGGGAGTCTTACTCCGCATGGAAAGCTGGAGATCCCGATTGGAAGGATAAGTTTCGTGGCAAATTTTGGACCCCCCTTCTTGCGGCGAATTCGCTCAGCGAAGCAAAAGCTGCCAATGGGGATCGTTATTGGCACGATACAAGCAAGAAATTAGTCTGGCTCAATATTGTGGGAGGCGTTCTCGAGAGTTCTACATCCAATGCACCGCCCTTCTCAGATCCGGCTCTCTACAAGACTCTCTACTATCGAATTGACGCTCAATAGCGGTGTGAAAGTCCCTATAGAGCAGCTCAAGTCACCTCAACCCCGGCAAGGGCCCCCCGGCAAGGAGCTAAAAAGCTCGCTCGGTATCCAGTAAAATGGTCACCGGGCCGTCATTTACAAGCTCCACGGCCATCTCGGCACGAAAGACTCCCGTTGCGACGCTGAGTCCAAAGGAGCGCGTAGCGACACAAAACTCGTTAAAAATCTGCAATGCAGGTTCGGGAGCCATCGCTTTGATGAAACTTGGCCGATTCCCTTTTCTGACGTCACCCGCCAAAGTAAACTGACTAATCGCTAAGATGGCTCCCCCTGCATCTTGCACGTTGAGATTCATCTTTTCATCAGCATCGGTAAATATTCTCAATTGCGCCACCTTTTTGGCGAGGGTTCGAGCGTCAACCAGGCGATCCCCTTGCAAGACTGCAACCAACACACAAAGTCCAGGGCCGATTTTTCCGACCACACCACTTGCGACCCGAACCTGTGCCCGAGTTACCCGTTGAACAACAGCACGCATCGATTCAATCTAACTCTGCCGATATCATAGATGATAAAGCATGAAATAGACGGCGATGCCGCTGGTTGAAACAAAGAGCCATATAGGAAAAGTGATGCGTGCAATCTTTTTATGAAGTTCAATACGCTGGGTCCAACCACGATAGATTGTGAGCAAAGCGAGGGGCACCACAACCGCAGAGAGAATGATGTGGGGGATCAACAACGAAAAGTAGACCGTGCGTAAAATGCCAGTCCCCGTAAACTTGACAGAGCCGACCTGAGCATGATGCATCAAGTAGGTCAGCAGAAACATCGAGCTGATGCCAAAAGCGGAAAGCATGAACCTGCGGTGCCAGCGTATATTCTTGACCTTGATGCAAATAAATCCGCCGAGCAAACAAAGAGTCGCGCAAATATTGAGAAACGCGTTCACCGTTGCCAAGGGACTCGGCCCCCCCCCGTGAATCTGATGGGGGAGTAAGTAAATAACCCCCGCCACGAGCAGAAAAACCATTCCTGAAAGAGCTGTGACGACGAGACGGACCCGATTGGATTCGCCACTCGAATTTACCGGGTTGCAAAGAGGCGCAGCAACTCCAGATTTTAGCTCATCATTCATGTTCGACCCCCTAGCGCATGCACGTAAACGAATCGACTGCTATCGGTACATTGGCAGCAAAAGCGCAAGTTTTTATTTTTGCCTCAGGCCTCTAGCACGAGACGAGTGACTTCACGGGGCTCCTCCGTCTCACCCTGGTCCCCAGCTTTCTTTCCCTGGGGCGTTTCGTCCTTCGATGGGCTCCCTTCGGTTCGTTCTCTCTCAACGCATTCTTTTAGGATGCGCCGAATCGCTCCCCCCATGATATCAATTTCTGTGGACATGAAACACTCGCCGCCAAAGCTTTGAATGGTTTGTCTTTGAGCCTCCAGAATGCGCACATCCTGTCTAACAACCCCCAGAGCAAAGGGTACAATCATGGTGAGAAGAAGCTGAGTAAGGGCTCTTCCCAGGGGAGAAGATACACTCGCGACTGCAAAAACAATGGTCTCTTCCTCGCTCACAGGGCAACAATATCCCGTGATCTGAAAGCGTGTCTTCTTACCAAGACGATATTCAACTTGTAAAATACCCGGTAAATAGAAGCGATCCCAATGATCAACTTGCAGGTCTTTCGCACTATTTCCCAGGGCAAGTAGACGAGCCACAATGCCCCGAGGTGGAGGCTCCCCTAGATACTGAGCTTCGGCCCTATCTCGATAGCGTCGAAGGATCACCTCAATCGAATTTCTCTCCGCTCCGCGAAAAAGACCCCGATGTAAGATGGCGGTATGAGGCACATCGAGGGCATTTTCTACAACGGCATGCAGCCCGCCTGGAAAAGAGATGCGCTTCAATAGCCCTGCATGGGGGCGAATACTTTTACCGAGAGGTGCCTCGATTCCCTTTACATAATCGTGCACAACCTGAGGCCCCTCATGAGGAGTTCGCCCCTCTTCATCAGGGCAGAGCCAGACAAGACCTCGCTCTTCCCACGTAGAGAAACTCATCACACGATGATGAACAGTGGGTAGACACACTTTACCAGGAATCAGGGTACACTGACCGTCCGGAGAAAAACGCCAACCATGGTAGGGGCATTCTAATGTATCGTCGGGCAGACAGCGCCCTTTCGAAAGGGGTACGTTTCTATGGGGACATCTATCGAGATGAGCTACCGCCTGACCCCCCTGGTCACGATAGAGGACAAAAGCTCGTGAGAGGACCTCTACCCTGATGGGCTTCCGACCCAAATCACGGCTTAGAGAAACTACGTACCACTGTCTGAGAGGAAGAGATCTCGTCGCAACCACGGGATAAAGTCTAATCAATTCTCCAACAAGCGCGAGCCCTTGTTGCACCGCCCGCGGAGGGGCTATCTTCAAGAGGAGCAGACTCCAACTCTGCCTTTAAGGAAAAAATGGACGAAGAAACTAGCTTCATGCGTGGCCTTTGCATGGGCGTGATTCACGATAAGCTCGTGGTGCCCTTTCCCGAAATATCTGAAAACGAGAGAGAAACCCTCGAAGGCGTCACCGCGTCGCTTAAAGCACTGCTTTCTGCCCATAAAGAAGATTTTGTAAAATGGGATAGAGAGGGAGCTTTCCCCCCCGAATTCATCGAAGAACTCAAGGAGTTCGGCCTCTTCAGTTTGGTGATTCCCGAAGAGGCGGGGGGGCTTGGCCTAGGTAACGCTGCCTATTCAAGAACTCTTCAAGAAATTTCTCGATTTGACGCTTCGGCCGCAGTCACCGTAGGCGCTCATTGTTCAATTGGTATGCGCGGGCTCTTGCTTTTAGGAACCGACGCACAAAAGGAACAGTATTACGAAAGGCTCGCCAGTGGTGAGATGATCGCTGCTTTTTGCCTAACCGAGGCCGGCTCGGGCTCAGACGCCGCCTCAATCAAGACACGTGCGGTGCGAGAGGGGGACGATTGGCTCCTCAGCGGAGAAAAAATTTGGATCACCAACGGAGGTATGGCCGACTTTTTCACCGTCTTTGCCCTGACGAGTGCGCCCGACGAAAAACGGCGCTTGAGCGCATTCATTGTTACCCGCGATATGGGCGGTATTAGTCACGGCCCCCACGAAGACAAGATGGGGCTTCGAGCGAGCGCAACCAACACCATCACCTTTGAAAACGTTCGAGTACCCTCTAAAAACCTTTTAGGAGAGGAGGGCGAGGGCTTCAAAGTTGCCATGAAGATACTCAATAGTGGCCGAAGCGGATTGGGAGGTGGCGCCGTAGGAGGCATGAAGCACCTCATTGCGCTCTCGACCGAACAGGCCAATGGGCGAGTGCAATTTGGCAAAAAAATTGCCAGCTTTGGCTTGATCAAGAAAAAAGTCGGCGACATGGTGGTTGATTGTTACGCTTCGGAAGCTGTCGTTTCTTTGGTTGCCGGTTTGAGCGATAGTGGAGCGCAAGACTATGCAATTGAAGCCGCTATCTCCAAGGTATTTGCAACAGAGGCTCTCTTTCGCGCTGCCGACGAAGGCCTGCAGATTGCAGCAGGAAACGGCTTTATGCGCGAGTTTCCCTACGAGCAAATTGTGCGAGACGTGCGCATTAACCGTATTTTTGAAGGCACTAACGATATTCTCCGTCTCTTCATTGCCCTCAATGGCCTAGACAATGTAGGGCGCAACCTCAAAGAGGTCTCCGCTGGGCTCAAGGGTGTTTTTGATGATCCCATTAAGGGTTTTGGAGTCATGAGCGATTACGCACTGCATCGCGCTCGCTTGATGAGTGGAATGAACACAAGTGGTCGTGGCTTTGACGGTATTGCCGCAGAGCTCAACCCTGAGAGACAAATATTTGAGGCAGGCACACGCGATCTTGCGACAGTGGCCGACAAGCTCTTGCGCCGTCACGGAAAAAAAATCATCGAGCGGCAACTGGCAACTGCCCGCATGGCAGACATGATGATCCACCTTTATGTCCTCGCCGCAGTTCTGAGCAGAGTCACGGCCTCTATCGCAAAGAATGGCGCAGACGCGTGCGCCCATGAAATAGAGATTGCCCAAGCCTTCGCCGGTAGAAGTAAACGACTAGTACGCCTCAATATGGAAGACATCGATGAGAATCAGGACACCCAGGTGAAGGCCCTCGCCGATCATGTGTTCGAGCTAGAAAAATTTCCTTGGGACACAATTTGATGCGCATCGTGGTCCTGGACTCCGATCCTGCATTTGGTTCCAGTAGATCGCCCTCAAGCCAGAGTGGCGCTCTGGACTACTCATTGCTCAAAAAGCTGGGCTCTCTCCAAGTGTACGCCCAGACAACTCCCGAGCAGCTCCTAAACCATGCTCACGACGCAGAAATAGTCCTCAGCAACAAAGTTCTCCTGGGCAGCAACGACTTCAAGAAGCTCCCTCGCCTGCGCATGATTAGCGTCCTGGCAACGGGCGTGAACAGTGTCGACTTAACCGCTGCCCAACTCGCTGGCATCACTGTATGCAATGTTCCGGGATACAGTACCGCCTCGACGGCACAACATGCTCTGGCCTTACTCCTCGAACTAACCAACCGAGTGGGTCTACACGAACGAGACGTTGAGTCAGGTGGATGGGAAGGCTCCCCCACCTTTTCCTACTTCAAAACCCCCTTGCTCGAACTAGAGGGGCTCACCCTAGGCATCGTGGGTTTAGGGGCAATTGGCACGCGCATGGCCACAATTTGTCGCGCCCTTGGCATGAAAGTTTTGGCGACAACGAGGACAAAAAAAGATCTCGATTGGGTCGAATTTGTCGACAAAGAGGAGCTTCTCGCTCGGGCTGACGTGGTTTCTCTTCATTGTCCACTCACAGAGAAAACCAAGCATTTTATCGACGCCGAGGCCCTCTTGCTCATGAAACCCACTGCCCTCTTGCTCAATGTTGCCCGCGGCCCACTGGTCAACGAAGCGGAGCTCGCAAAGGCGTTGAGAGATGGAAAAATAGCTGGAGCGGCCACCGACGTGCTCGCTTCGGAACCCCCAGGGCAGAACCATGTGTTGGTACACTCCACTCAATGCATCGTCACCCCCCATATTGCCTGGGCCACCCTCCAAGCCCGTAGACGCCTCCTGCGCAGGAGCATAGAAAACATTGTGGCTTATCAGGAGGGCTCTCCCCAAAACGTTGTAGGAAAGCCCTGAGGTCTCGCCTCAAGCCGCGAGGGTCGAAAGATCAAACTCGAGACTACGACGACCGGGACGTACCCCTGGAGGAGCAACCGGTCTTTTAGCTAATGCGCGCCGCAGGAGAAATCTATCGTAGGCTCCCAGATCATCAAATTCCAATCCAAGTTTTCGGCTCGTCTCATTGGGACGACGTCCATGAATGACACGCGTCACTGTGGCAGAGGCGTCAATCCACTCTTGAGTTCCCGGAATTTGAAAAGAGACAAAAACCTTTTCGCCAGTCACGACTGGATCTGAGGGCGTGACCAGCATGCCCCAGCTCGAAAGATTTTCGATTCTGTCGGCAACGAGGCGAAAGTCTCGCTCGCGCACAACCTGGCACTGCATTTTGACCGAATGCCGACTGGGTCGGCGATTGAATTCTCGTACGTTTCGCATATTGGGCAACTCCTGAAGTTAGAATAGTTCCAGGAAAAGCGACTACATGTCAAGAAATGTGCGACATGTAGGGAATGTCAAGAAGTTCATAGCGGTTGTCGAATATCCATACGGCTACGCATGGCAATACGGGCATTTGCCCATTTAACCATACGTAGCCGTATATTAATTCAGAGACATGCTGCTCTCGTCAACGTCGCCTATCTGGGGGTGCTATTTTCAGACCCATTCTGGCCTCTTTCAGTCGAACCTCTTGCTCGGTCCTCGCGAGGCGTATCTCGATGAGTTCTTTGGTGATCGTCTCCAATCTTTGGGTGCCTTTCCCGAGACGCTTCGTCAACTCTCGGCGGAGCTTTGCCGCCTGCCCGTTCTTTTCGATGGCTCTCAGACTCAGGCGTGTTTCACGCGTACTCTTCTCCAGTTCCCGCTGTTCGCGATGCAGCCCTCTCTCTCGATCGGCCAAGGTAGAGAGCTTGTCGGTATGCTCCAAAATCGCTTCGAATGCAGCTAGCTTCGACTCTGTGAGTTTTTGAGTCTTTATGAAATCACGAATTGCGTTGCGCGCCTGAGGGCTCTGCCAATCCATACGTCGACGAATCGGTCGCCGCTCCTCAACCAAAAGACTCGCCTTGCCGTAAGCAGGAACCTCAACAGGTACTAATACTGTATTTTCTCCAGCTAGCTCGCGCGTACCCTTTTTGGGCTGCCAAATTCGGGCCCCTGACATGATCTCGTGTCGCACAAGAACGCGAGCTCGCTCGGCCGCGCCGTTTGTCGCGCTGTACTCCGTAATCACCGCTTCATCGCGCTCCACGGTCAACACCCCGTCCTTCACCGAATAGAGGCGAGCTCCCCGCTGATCGCGGGTGCGATCGGAGGTAATTGACAGAGAGCGGATCAATGCAAAAGGCACCGTGGCCTCCGCATCAACCGCCAAAGACTCAACGAGTCCCTGTCCCAAAAAAGCCCCTTTTTCGAATACGGCAATTGGTCCTCGCTCCAGGATACCACCGGACTCATTCTTAAAACGCGCCACGCGGAACGGATGGCGGGCAGAATCCGCTACCCCACCGTCCGGAGCAAAGAGAAAAACCGCCTCGCCGGGGACTTTCTTGCTTACCAAAAGAACCATCGTTGCACTTTTGTCGGGAATGCTCACTCTGTAAGGTATTTCATAGCGACTGGCACCGGTTTGCGTCTCAACCCGCGCCAAATGAGACTCTTCTCGAGGAGCCATGGCTGTCTCCTTGTTCAACCGAGGTGGCGCCATCATTTCTGCGTCCGCACTCATGGGAGAAGCACCGGAGTAAGACCGAGCAGCCTTCTTTCTTGAAAAACTCCGTGGCTTTGAACTCTTTCCTCGGCCCTCCTCCTGCATTTCGATGGGTTCCACAGCCCCGTCTTCTTCGCTTTCGTCCTGACGGTAGCTAGAGCTGCCTTCGGGCACTCCTGAAATCACTTCACCTGCGTCGGTAATGATGGGCCTTTGGGGAATTACAGGATCCCCCAAGGTGGATTCAAATGCGATGGGTGCTCCTGCGACAAGAGCTAGCTCGACATTTTCCCAATCCTCTCCCGATTGATTTTGTACAATGCCCCAAGCTTGCAAAGTGGCCTCTCCTTTATCACCCACAAGTAATCGATAGGAAGGGCGCCACAGGGGAGTCTCAGCCAAATAACCAACGGTCAGCTCATGGTGTTTACCATCTAGCTCAAGTGTCACGGTGCGCATTTGACGCGAATCTTTTTTCTTGCCGTCCCAGCTATCGAGAGCCTCAGAAAGAGCGGAATCGTGCTCGTCCCGATTCTCTTCGTCCATATTGACTGGAAAAGATGCGGTGCGCACTCGATGTCCCCCGCGCTCCATCACCGCAAGGGTGGCCAGGAAGTCGCCGATATTCTCCTGCCTCAGACGAAACTGCACTTGGTTTGCTTCGACCTCCCCTGCCCGCTCAAAGTAGGCAACGCCATTGCGGTAAATGACCACGCGACGCACAGGAAGTTTCGAACTACTCACCTGAGCAGAGCTTGCACATGCACTGCCAAGAGTGAGAAAGAGCGAAAGCAGGAGGCATCGGGTACCTAGGACTCTCATTTTTTTGTGTGAACATCTCGCGCGTGCCATAGGTGCACACCCTATCATCAAATCTCCCCGTCTGGTGGTTCAAGGATAATTCCGATTCCAAAGGCGTATTCAAAGGAGGGAATCGCAATTGCGCCGGGTATTTAGGGGCACCTCTTAACTCGACAGAGTAATCGCTCGTAGTGATCGAGGAATAAGTCCCCTCCGTTTGCTGGAGGGCAGCGAGGGCGCAACGGATGGACGAAGAAGACGAAATCATCCAAGAATTTTTAATGGAGGGCTACGAGGGCTTAGATCAACTGGACGAAGAGTTGGTTGCTCTTGAAGATGACCCTAATAACCCTGATCGCTTGGCGAGTATTTTTCGTACAGTGCACTCCCTCAAGGGCACGAGCGGTTTTCTGGGCTTCAGCAAGTTAGAGTCGATTTCCCATG
>Ga0256845_1001676_pt1 | contig 17336 bp, 13 predicted proteins | sample RiftiametaG_FD_189101 | JGI IMG/M metagenome (GOLD analysis project Ga0256845, IMG submission 189101) | Tube worm associated microbial communities from hydrothermal vent at the East Pacific Rise, Pacific Ocean - Riftia | ecosystem: Host-associated > Annelida > Integument > Unclassified ...
AAGCACATCCACTTCTTCGCGAGACGAGCGGTATTCAAGCCGCGAGCAGCGCCCCAGCGGACGCAGCGATGAGCGAGCCCAGTCTCCAAGCCGCGAGCAGCGCCCCAGCGGACGCAGCGATGAGCGAGCCCAGTCTCCAAGCCGCGAGCAACGCCCCAGCGGACGCAGCGGTGAGCGGTATCCAAGCCGCGAGCAGCGCCCCAGCGGACGCAGCGATCAGGAGGCCAGTCGCACTCGGGGCCCCCGACCTACCCCTGATAGTGGGTCTTTAGGCTCCAACACCCGCGACAACAATTCGGAGCCACGCCCCCGGCGTAGGCGTCGAAGCTTCGCCGCCGATTGAGAGAGTCAAGAGGGGGGCTGACGATGACGAAGCGGGTTGCTATGCAGCCCCTTTCCAGCTTCTCCTTGACTCAATTAACGCCCGCCGGGCCGAGCATTCAAGCGAGTTCGTCTAGGGCCATACGGTAGTGAGGATCCTCCGACATATCGGCCCGCACTAAATCGCCGGCATTCTCCAAGAGAAGACGACAATCACGACTTAAGTGTACCAACTGGACTCTTTTGCCGATTTTTGCGTAACGCTCAGCCAGCCTATCAATCGCGTCCAGGCCCGCGTGCCCGTACACTCGAGAATCAGCAAAGTCGACGATGACAACTTCTGGATCGTCTCCGGGAGTGAAAATATCGCGAAAGCTACCGATTGATGCGAAAAAGAGGGGCCCTTCGAGATGATAGACCTTTGCCTGATCAGCCTTTCGAACACTGGTGCGGGCAGAGATATGTTGGCTCTTTTGCCAGGCAAACACGAGAGCAGAGGCAATCACTCCAGTGAAAACGGCGACTGCCAAGTCTGCAAAGACCGTAATGCCCGAAACCAGGACAATCACAAAGGCATCCGCACGAGGAATGCGTCGCATCACTCGAAAACTAGACCACTCAAAGGTGCCGACCACGACCATGAACATCACGCCAGTCAGAGCCGCTACGGGAATTTGCTCGATTAAACTTGACCCAAAGAGAATGAATCCAAGCAAAAAGAGAGAAGCCGAGATACCCGAGAGACGTCCGCGACCACCAGAGTCCACGTTGATGACACTTTGACCGATCATTGCGCACCCTCCCATGCCACCAAAAAACCCGGTGATGATATTGGCCGATCCAAGAGCGAGGCACTCCTTATTTCCGCGACCACGCGTTTCAGTCATCTCGTCAATCAACGAGAGAGTCATGAGAGACTCAATCAAGCCCACAGCTGCGACAATCGCGGCATAAGGAAAGATGATTTTTAAGGTAGCGAGATTGAAGGGCACCGAAGGTGCGTGAAAGGGAGGTAATCCTCCACCGATTGAGGCCAAATCACCTACGTTTTTGGTGGGCAGCGAGAAACCAATCACCACAACACTTACAAATAATATTCCAGCCAACGGGGCGGGAAATGCCTTGGTCAATTTCGGAAGCGCCCAAATCACCGCCATCGTGAGAGCCACTAGGCCAATCATGAAAAAGAGCTGTGGTCCCTCTTTCCACTGCATGACCACTTCACCGGAGCCCAGGGTCGCTGCATTCTGAAAAGAACTTTTTTGTGCAAGAAAGATAACGATGGCAAGGCCATTCACAAAGCCAAACATCACGGCCTCAGGCACGAGACGAATGAATTTTCCGAGGCGAGCAACTCCGGCAAGTATCTGCAAGACACCGGCGAGGACAACCGTAGCAAAAAGGTACTCCACCCCATGAACCTGCACCAAGGAGACCACTACAACGGCAACTGCGCCCGTCGCTCCCGATATCATACCGGGACGCCCTCCAAACACCGAAGTAATGAGCGAGATGATGAAAGCAGCATAGAGCCCGACCAAGGGAGGGACTCCGCATACAAACGCAAATGCGACCGCCTCGGGAACCAACGCGAGGGCGACAGTCAATCCCGAGAGGACATCTGTTTTTGCCTGCTTTGGGCTAAGCGGTGACGGTGAGCCGTCTGAAGAAAGGGAACCGAAGATTGAAGAAAACGTCATTCAGAGGACGCGAACCCTACGGCCGAATGTCCTACTTGCAAGAACTATTCCGTGCCTCCTTTGAATTCTCAGGCTCTTTTACAGTGTTGAGAGAATTGGAAAGCCTGGCGAGGCTCCTCTCCGCGCGCCGCCCCCCATTTAAAGCAGCCCGATCTCTCCGAGTCGTTCTTGAAGAAATGCGTCAGCCGTGATCCCATTCGGGTAGCGGTTCTTTCTAGTGGCGGTGATGCAGGAGGGCAGTGTTTCGATCAAAAAGTCCGAATTGGGGTGTAGAAAAAAAGGTAAAGAGTAACGAGACACTTCACAATAGGGAGCTGGTGGGTTGACTACTCGGTGCGTCGTAGAACTCAGTTGGTGATTGCTAAGGCGCTGAAGCATATCTCCCACGTTACAAAGAATGTACTCGCTACCTCTTGGAGCCTCAATCCACTCTCCATCCTTGCACAAGATCTCAAGCCCTGGCTGGGGCGTCCCGATGAGCAGCGTAATCAGATTGATGTCCTCGTGAGCACCTGCACGAACGGCGAGGCCCTCGCCCGCTGGAACGGGTGGATAATGCAGGGCTCGAATGAGACTATTTCCTAGATTGGTCTTGTCGACAAAATAATCTGGATCCAATTTTAGTCCACGAGCAACGGCCTGGAGCACCCGAGCGCCAATGCGATCGAGCTGCGAGAATAATTCAAGAATCTCCCGACGAAATTCGGGAATTTCTTGGGGCCAAATATTATTTTTTTCGGCAACTCGTTTGTCCAAAGGAAGCTCCCGCCCCACATGATAAAACTCCTTGAGATCTGGAGTGATCGAGTCTTTTGCAAGCTCTCGACCAAACTCGGTGTAACCGCGAGCCCCTGCGCCATCCGGGACAAAGTACTTCAGTTTTTCGGCTCGCGAGAGGTCAAAAAACTTAGAGATCACCTCAAAAGCTCTCTCTCGTAGCGCGGCGCTCAAGCCATGATTTTCTAAGGCGACAAAGCCAAAATTGGAAAAAGCTTCCGAGAGCTGCTCCGCAAACTCAAGGCTGTCACACTGCGAAAAGTCCAAACAAGGAATTGTATTTGCGCTCATATCGAGGGGCACGATAAGCCGAAATCACCACCAGACCAGCAAAATTCTCCGTTGCCTGGCAGGCATCTCCCCCTAAAATTCCTGCGAAACTCGGAAGAATATGGACCGACCCAGCGCGGGTATATCCACTCCAGCCGCCCCACCGTGTGAGTAATTCGCCCCCAATATGTTATTTGCATGAAACGAAAAGCGCGTTTCACGAAGAGGTATCAACTCGACCCCTAAACTGCGTAGCTGTCCCCCCAATAGAAAGTAGGGGTCCAGGTAATAGGGCTCACCAGCCACCACTATATTGTCGACGGTCGACTTTCTTGCCCCCACATAGGTTCCCATGACAGAGACTTCAAAATACAGGCGAGGCTGACTCCACGTAGCCTTTTGATGCGAGAGCCAGGTGGGAAAGTTTGCGGTACTTGCGTCCTCGCCGTAGGCAAGTTGCCAACGAAAACTATCTTGTTCCGGCTCCTCCAAGGTAGTCCTCTGGTAGGCAATGTCCGCCTGTAGAATGAAGTCGCCTAAAGTTGCCCCACCATTCAATTCACCCCCAAAAGAATTGCTCTGAGTCTGGTTTTCTGCACGAAAAAGAGACCCAATGGGTATGTTCTCCACGCGGTCCTTGATATTTGTGACGAAGGCAGAAAGGTCAATTTTTAGTGTTCTAAAAGGGCGAGTAAGAAGGGCGGCTTCGTAGGTCAGAGCCTTTTGGCGCACCACGTCGGGATTGCCCAGAAAACCGCCCTCCAAAAACAGGGGAACCGCATTGAGCTGACTGGGTGAGGGAGGCACAAACGCAGAGCCTATCATTGCCTTGAGATGAACCGAATTCGCAACTTTCAGCACGGAAGCAATCCGAAAAGAGGTGGCATCGTCAAATCGCGAGTTGACGTCGTGCCGCAAGCTTCCCGTGAGCGTGAGTGATTGCCAGGGTGAAAACATGAGCTGAGAGAACACACCCACATTCTGAATATTCAGTTCATTGGGTGTATTTCGCCTCACTCGTACAGCACCGTCAATGCTCTCATCAAAAAGAGAGTCGCCAGCGTCCCATAAGTCGAGATAATCTAACCCGACCAAGACGGAGCCCGGACCCAATACATAGCTCAATTCGAGACCACCCTCTCCTGTCGTATTCTTGGTCTCCCGGTGCACGCTGGCAACGGGACCGGCAAAATGCTCGCTCTTGAGCGTTTCTGCAAATGAGACACCTATCCAAGAATGAAAATCAAGCGATTGATCCCACGAAGGGCCCTCACCTGAACGGCGGTAAATAGGAATGCGGTAATCGACCCGGTTAACCCAGTTGAAGCGCCCCACTCGGTTGTCCGGATCAAGAGTACCTGTGGGCCCAAACATTTGGCGAGCATCAAGGCGTTGGTACACGGTTTGAATCTCCAGTTCTGCCCCCACCTCAAAGTCCCAACCCGCTCGCCCCAAGAATGACACGGGACGAGAAAGGTCTCCCACACTCGCCTGCCCATCATAGGCGTCAGAAGGCGAAGAAGCTGGAACTTCTAGCCCCGAACGGTCCCAAGAACCTGCGGCGACCGACAAAAAGGTCCATAGTCTTTGTGCCTCTCCTGTCTCGGCCCAAAGCGTGGCGGATCCTGAGCCACCTAAATTCTCACGAATCAGTCCTCCCTCAAGCGATACCTCGGCGCCGACTTCTTCTTCGGGCACGCGCGTGATCACATTGATGACACCCAAGAAGGCATTGGCTCCGTAAAGAGCCGAGGCTGGACCCCTCACAATTTCGATACGTGCAACCGAGTCCATGGGCACGAACTCGGCTCCAAAGAGGGCACCTCCCGTGCCATTATCCTGAACAGACTTGCCGTCTATCATGAACTTAAAAGTTCGACTCCAGGAGCCAGCGCCTGCGTAAATTCCCCGAACGGCCACATTGGACGTGACAAGATCATCGACCATGAAGATACCCGGCGCAGAGGACACCGCCTCGGGCACAGTACGGTAGCCATAGCGTTCAATCTGCTCCCGCGTAATCACAGTCACAAGAGAGGGCGCCTCTTCCAATGATGTAGCTAACATACGCGTCGCCGTCGTTACCTCGATCTCCATCTCCATCAAGTCGACCAACGAAAAGTCATCGTTCATCAAATCGGGCAATTCAACTTCACCCTCCCCGACCGGCAATGACGACGAGGCGACCTGAGCGCGCAAGCTTGGCGCCAGGAGAAAAACCAACAGACTCCCTCCCCCAGCTAGCGCACGCTGCAATTGAGAGCCTGTGATGAAGGGGCAACGCACTCTCACGAAAACGACCATTTTCTTGAAAAGCTTCATAGCCTTGCGAGTTTTCTTCGCCCTCGGTAGTCAAAAGGCATGCAAGGCATATTGATTGTCGGGGCCACCTCTACCATTGCCGCGGACGTGGCGCGCCTTTACGCCCAAAGAGGTGCAAAGCTCTACCTAGTGGCCCGAAACAAAGAAAAGCTTTCTCAGCTTGAGACAGAATTGGGTAGCGCAGTTCTCGGCGCCCACGTCACCGATTTTCTAAACGAGAATCGGCACAAGCACATAATATCAGTCGCTCAAGATGCCCTGGGAACTATCGATGTGGCATTGATTGCCCACGGCTACTTGGGCGATCAAGAACTCAGCGAAAGAGTCTTGAGTGAATCTGAGTTAATTATTCAGACAAATTATACGAGTGTGGTCAGCTTTCTTCTGCCTCTTGCCAACGCAATGGCGGCAAAAAAGAACGGACAAATTACCGTACTTTCTTCTGTCGCCGGGCAACGAGGACGCCCACGCAATTACACCTACGGCTCAGCCAAGGCGGCCACCACGGTCTACTTGCAGGGACTGCGCTCCCGACTTTGGCCTCACGTAAAGGTGACCACGATTTTACTGGGTCCAGTGGATACAGCAATGACAGTCGACCATACAAAGACGCCTGTTTTTACATCGAGCAAGAGTGCGGCAAAGAGTATAGTCCGTGCTACCGACTCGGGCCGAGGAGAAGTCTACGTCCCTGGCTATTGGCGGCCAATTCTTGCCATTGTACGTAATTTACCCGAAGTCTTCTTTCAAAAGCTCTCTTTTTTGGCGGATCGCTAGCCCCCCCTTGGGGTCCGACCTCAAGACAGATCGCCCTCTCTCGAACTCCCTGCCTCAATTTTTTGTCACCATGCCCGACCAACTCCGCGAAGTAAGACCAGGCCCTCAAGCTCGCTCAGTCACAACCGAAGACGGCAAACATTTGCAGATCCCCCCTCAATGGGATCTCTTACCCCCCGGCGACGCGGCCCTCAGCCGTCGTGTAAAAAAAGAAGGACCTTGTTGGACGGTAAAAGAAAAGCGAGGGCGCAAGTTATTTTCGAAAGGCATTTGGGCCCCCCACGAGCGAATTGAACGCCTCAAAGCAATTCTCAATGAAGAAAGAAAAGACCCGAGTTACACTAAAAAACTAGAGGCGGGTCGTAAACGGCGCGCTCAAGAGCAAGAAGTCTACGTTAAAGAATTTGAAGAGTCCGTTCTTCATTTTTTGAGATTTTCTCCGAAAAACGGGCCCTTGGGTAGGAATATGGCTCGCGCAATCACAGAGCATGCGGTCCCGGTGGGTAGCGGCACGGTGGCCCGCACAAAAAGAATTTCTATTGAGAGGCGAGCAGAGGCGGCCACCATCGCTTGGATGCGTCACCAAACTACCGCCTATGATAATTTAAGTATACCACGCGTACAGGGTAAGCGCCGTGAGGTGCGTCGAATCTTAGCTGAACAATCGCGCAAACTACTCAACCGCTACCGCGCGACAGGCGAACTTAGCGATTTAACATGCCCCCTTCGACTTGCTCTTTTCAAATAGGTCAAGCCCACCTATCGAGGGGGCGGCAAGGGCAATGTTGGCACACCTCCCCATAAGAGAGAATAAAACATTATTGTCTCCTTTCATGGAAAAAAACAAATCAAGTCGCGACACAGTCGGTCGACCTCGACACAAAGTGTCGAGGAGGCTCTAGTCAGCACCAAGACCGACGAGCACATGATGAAACAATGAGAAGAGATTTCTTATTGTTTTTCTACCGCAGCCCTCGCTCACTCACAGACACCTCGAAAGAAGCAGGAGTTCGCCGCCGCCTAGCGCTTAGCTAGTAGCTGAGCCAGTGGTGGACACCTTTGAGGAGGCGTAACCCAACTGGTGACATCATGATTCATTCGCGTCATCTGGTAGTTCTCCTTGTGAAAAGTCCAAGGTCAACACCAATTGAGAATGCACCTCCCGTGCCAAGCCAAATTACCTCGCAATTTCAAGCGTTTCTCGCTCATCGCTCAGGTCGAAGAAGAAGAAACACGACACCCGGATCATACTTCAGTCAGAGTGGAACTTCGTTCTCTCTAACTATAAAGTAGAAGCGCTGAAATTTCGTGCTAGGGCCACGTTTCTCATAAGACCCACGTGAAAAAGTAGCCCCAATTGTCGAGAAGCGCTTCACAAGTGGAGTCGCCCCTTCTCCAAAACAGCTCATCCACCTCCTTCGACTTATCGAGAGACATCACTTACCGTTGTGTGCCCAGCAGCGACGACTTTCGACCTCCCCCCCCCATCGACTTGGTATGAAACTATCTCTTCAAATAGCAAAAACATTGCGTTCGCTCATTGCTCCCCTATTTGCCAGCCTCACCTTTGCGGGGGTTGCTCAGGCCGATACCCCAGAGCAGGCACTCGGCTCATTGCTTGAGAGCTTTGTGCCTTGGTATGAAGATCTCAAAGAAGATCCCCACGCAAGAAAAGCACGCTTACGCACAATTGCGCGTGCCCAGCTTTACGCGGCCCAAGAAGCCACTTGCACAGGTCACGCAAAGGGTAGCAAGTGCAAGAGAAAGTTTGGTGGCAGTGCACACCAACTCATCGCGCTCCTGCTGACCGCCGGGTGGTGGGAGACTCGTTTTTCGCGCAGAGTGCACGCAGGCGAATGTCGCAAAGATGAATGCGACGGCGGGCGGGCTCGCTCGGTCTATCAGGTCCAGCTCAACGGGGTAGTGCCTAGAGAACTTTGGGAGAATGCCGAAGGTCTCGACTGGGATTCCACCTTGGCAGCCACTCGGGCCGCCACTTTTTCGTTCTCGGCCGCATGGCGGGCCTGTCGGAAGCGCCATGGCGTCCGCGGCGTGTGGGGAGCCTATGGCCGAGGGTTTTGCGGGGGACAATACCAAGTATTGCAACGCACCCGTTGGTATCAGCGCCAGCTTCAAAACCTAGAGCGGCTCTTTCCTGCGGGAGCAGCCGCGCGCTAGCGCATCCCCTCGGCTTGAGCGAGTTCTCGGCCTTCTCAGCGTGCTCAGCGTCACTCGTTTTAGCTCTTTTCCACTCAAATCTACGTTCCCTACTACGGTCCGTGGAGTACTCCGAGGGGGACGATTCTACTTTGGAGAAACCGGACATTTTCACTTTGCGCTTACAAAATTGCCCAACAAAACAGGGCAAACTGCACCTAATTGAGAAATTACCATCAAATATGTGCAATTTGCCATGGTTTTGCAATTCATACGCGGCACCCCCTATCTGCTGCTCGGGGGTGCCGCGCATGGCTTGAGCAAGAACTACTCAAACGCTCTTATTTCTTAGAGAAAAGAGAGCGAAGCTGTGAAGCGTCCTCCTGTTTCAGCTCGCGAGAAACGACTAAGAAACCAATGAAGATGAAAAGCGACAGGATCACCCCACCAATTGTGGGCAAAATGGCCGCCTGTCGCGATGTTTCAGCTGCCAAGGGAAATACGCGGGTAACCACCAAGCTCGCCAAGGCAACCCCAAGCATCGTTCGCCCCAATGAGAGGAGAGAAACTTGAGCGCCGGCCACCATTCGCAATTGTTGGGCCGCCAAGAGAGTTGTCAATATCATCGCTAAGGAAGTAGCCATCGCAACGCGGGAAAGCAGAAGCGGACTCAGGCTGTCTTGCGGCGCTAGAACAAAGCAAAAAACCACCACCATCACCACAGCACTTGTTAAAACTAAGAGGGTACGGCGCTCGTGGCCCAAGCTATTGAGGGCCGAGGCAATCACACCCAAGAGGGCAAAAAAGCCCATGCCCACCGCCAGTAGAGGCATGGAGTTTTCTCCCAAAACTGCCACCTCTACTCCAAAAACCACCCGTAAAAGTCCACCGGGCATAGAAACAATTGTAGAAACTATCAATCCAGCAACTAAAGTCGCAAAGCGCAGCCCCCTAGCCACCAAGCGCGCGACTTCTTCCCTATTGCCCGACGCCTTGGCAGCGGCAAGTAGAGGAAACAACACAAAGGTCACACTGGTGAGAAGTTGAAAGGGTAAAAAACAAAAAAGCTGACTTGCACGATACGCACCCACATAGCCGTCCGCTAACTCAGGCAATTGTCCCCCGGCAAAAACAGCCTGAGCTGCGAATTTTCGCAGCAGCAACGCGTCAGTCTGAAACAACAAATTGAGCATCAATTGCCCAAAAAGAATGCGCAAAACCAGGGCGCCATAGGTTTTCCAAGAAAAGTTCGCCCCCCCCGGCTTACCTCGACCCGTCAGGCGAAAGGCAGCACCAACAACGAGTGCTGCCGCTATGATGAAACCAATAGCGGTAGCCTCAACCTGTTTACCTGCATAAACAAGGGGATCACTTCCCTGCAGCCAGCGCGCTGCCGCCCACGCGCCCCCCACTAATCCTAAGGTGCGCAAGGTCGCCGAAAGGACATCAAGACCCGCCTGGCCCAAGAAGCGCCTACGACCATTGAGAAAGCCAATGAGAGGAGCATAGAGGCCGTAGAGAAAGAGAATGACACTAAGCCAACGCAAACCCAAGAGAAGATGTGGGGCACCTAACCAACGAGTGAGAGCATCGGCCGCAAAGAAGAAGGTGATCGATGAGCCCAAAGCCACAAGAGCATGAAAACCAAGCAGGCTGCGCAATTGCTGCGGTGCAGCTGTCTCAGTCGCTCCCGCGATTTCTCGACTTACACCCTGAACACCTGATTGTATGAGTGGATTGTATGCGATGCTCGCAATGGATGTGGCCGTCGAATAGGCTCCGTAACCGCTGAGTCCCAAAATTGCCTTGAGAGCAATTTGCTGAACCAAACCCGTAACCAAAAAGTATATTTTACCACCGGCTAGGGCCAAACCTCCGCGCCCGGCCTGGGCTCCAGAGGACTGACTTTTTGGGTTCTCTTCTGATTCTGGCATAGGGGCTGTGCATGAGGAGCTTTCTGCCCCCCTGTTTGCTCAGCGGCCTCTATTCAGGGCAAAAAGCAACTAGAGAGGGCTCCAAGCCACGACCCCGCTCTAGCCGGTAACGGCACAAAGGTACAAGCTGAAGAGCTCGTGCGGATCGCTAAAAACCTCGGCGACGCTAAAACCACTAGAATTAGCCAGGGAGGCAAAACCAGTGGGGCTATATTTATAGCTATTTTCTGTGTGGATGGTCTCGCCCGCAGCAAAAGAAAAACTTTTGTCACTCACCCTCACTCTCTGAGCAACTCGACTTTCCAGATGCATCTCGATTCGCGATTCGTCTCGGTTGTAGGTAGCTCGATGGAAAAACGACGAAATATCTAGGTTTGAGTCTAACTCTGTCTTGATTCGTTCAAGAAGGTTGAGATTAAATTGAGCGGTAATACCGGCAGCATCATCATAAGCATTTTCTAATGTCTTGGTATCTTTAATTCTATCGACGCCAATAAAGAGAAAGTCACCTTCTACCAGCACTTGTCGTAAACGTGTCAAGAAGGCAGCTGCCTCGTTCGGTGCAAAGTTACTCAAGGTAGAACCAGGAAAAAAGATCACGCGGGAGCTTCTTGAGTCAGCTCCGTCTTTACTCTTTACTCTTTTACGTGAAAAATTGGGAAGAATGAGTTGCTTGGTAAAGTCGGCAGCTAAAGGAGATACACGCAACTGTGGGTAGGACTCTCGCAATTTTTGAGCAGCAATAAAAACCGCGCTTTTACTAATGTCGATTGGTATGAACGAGTCAGGTGAATCAAGAGAGTCGAGGAGAATGCGAATTTTCTCACCAGCCCCTGCTCCTGGTTCAATCACTTGGGCACCCGGCCCGATGATACGAGCCACCTTGGGGCACGCCTCGCGAAGAATTGATAGCTCGGTGCGGGTGACGTAGTACTCTGGAGTCTCGCAAATACGGGCAAAGAGCTGCGAGCCTTTTGTATCGTAAAAATACTTGCACGGTAACGTTTTGGGCTTTGCGTCGAGCCCAGCGAGAACGTCCCGCTCAAATTCGTCGCGCGCGGCAGAATTCACGTGTTCCTCACGGTGGTGCTGAGGGGTCGACTCGACAAGCTCGTCATGCAAACTCAAAATTTTCCCCTGAGGTTCGTCCCCATCAATCAGAGTCAAGCCTCCCCCAAAGATCGAGCAAGGCGAGCGCCGGTAAATTGCCACTGAGCGTGAGCGGGAAAGAAGTTGCGGTAAGTTGCGCGCACGTGCCCCGGTGGAGAGGCACAAGAGCCTCCCCGCAACACCATTTGATTGTGCATAAATTTGCCATTGTACTCTCCCACGGCTCCGGGGGGAGCATGGTAGCCAGGATACGCAACATAAGGGCTCTGGGTCCACTCCCAAACTCCTCCCATCATCTGTCGCAACTCTCCCAAATCTCTCTTATTGTCCGCCCCCGAGGGCGTCTTTGGTCTAATATTCATAGGGTCAAATATTTGTTCATCTCGGGGCATACGCCCGGCGGCGCACTCCCACTCTTGCTCCGTGGGAAGGCGCAAACCAAAGAATCGGGCGAGGGCGTCCACTTCAAAGTAGTTTAGGTGGCAGGCGGTCTCGGCTTTGGTCAATTCTTGCATTCCACCCATCGTAAATTGGCGGTAAGCGCCTGGGGCATCTTTTTGCCAATAGAGGGGGTGTTGCGCCTGGTTTTTATTCTTCCATGCCCAACCGTCCGAGAGCCAAAGAAGGGGATCCTTGTATCCGCCTCCCTCGATAAATGCCAAGACGTCGCCATTGTTGAGGGGACGCGCCGCCAACTCAAAGTCATTGAGAAGAATTTGATGACAGGGCAACTCATTGTCAAAGCGAAACCCCGCTCCCTGGTGACCCATAGAAAACCTTCCTCCTTCAAAGCCCACGAACTCAAAGAGCCCGCCCTTGGTGTCAACACAAAGGGTTCCCTGAGTAAATTCTTGGTATTTACCTAGCAAGGGGCTTTGAGAGAGCACATGTTTGATATCGGTGAGAATTAATTCTTGATGTTGATTCTCGTGCTGAAGACCCAAAACAATCAAGCGCTGCAAGGACTCAGAGGTGTCCTCCTCAAGAAGCGCGCCCATGGCCTTGTCTACATGGCGTCGGTAGGCGCTCACCTCCGGGGCACTAGGCCGAGAAAGTAGTCCTCTTTTGTCGCGCGGAAAAAGTGAACTCACTGAGTTGTAATAGGAGTTAAATAGTTGCTGATAGCCCTCGCTGAAAACGACATAACCGGGCAAATGCTCGCACAATACAAATGTTTCAAAAAACCATGAGGTGTGCGCTCGATGCCACTTGGTCGGACTCACGTCTGCCATCGATTGCACCAATTGGTCTTCGTCACTTAGAGGCGCGCTCAATGACTCCGTCAAAGATCGCACTGAATAAAATTGCTCAGAAAGACTGCTTTCTTTCTGGTCCCCGGAGAATGCCCCCCACCCAATAGCCATCGATAAAATGGTGCCAGCTGTCGAAAAAGAATGGAAGGGTATATGGTCCCTTTGGGCCAATTTTTCTTTACCCCCCTGACGATGAGGGGCCAGTTTCCCTAAAATGACCGTTTTTTTTACTCGGGTTTCCGTGGCCCGCCCCTGGCGGCTATTGTTCCCTTCATCATGTTTGTAGTCACCAATCGTATCCCTGTTGCCGATGGCCATGAAATCGATTTTGAAGATCGCTTTCGCGCGCGTGCACACCTTGTAGATGAAGCTCCTGGTTTTGTGCGCAATGAAGTGCATCGCCCCAAGCCGATGAAACTCGATCACGAGACGGGAAAGTGGTCGCCTGACCCAGAAAAACCCGGCTACTACGAGGTGAAAACGTGGTGGAATACTTTTGAAGACTTTACAAATTGGACCAAAAGCCCCGCTTTTGCTGAAGCTCATAAAAATCGCGCTCCCAAAGAGATGTTTCGTGGCCCCAATGAGCTGACAGTGCATGAAGTCTTTCTCTCTACAGACTCAGCCTCGATTTGAATGAGGGGGGGCGCGTGTAGCGTCACCAAGAGTCACGGCACTGCTCTGCAGTGCAATGCCCAGTCAATTTTTTCATCAATTATGTTCCGCTCCTCGCGTTTTTCAGGTCTGACATTTTTTACCGCCTTGTGGAGCCTATTGGTCGTATTGAGTGCGCTCAAAGCTCCCGAGTTGGTTTTGCCGGCTGCAGCTATCAACGCCCTTCTCTATGTGTTGGTGCTCTTTCTTGGGCCGCCCTCTGAAAAAATAGCGGGCACATCTTCTTGGATTGAGGGCTCGTACGAAATATTGGACACAATCAACGAAGGCGGAATGGGCATAGTATGCAGGGCCCGACACAGGGGCCTTGACAGAATCGTCGCCCACAAGAGCATTCGTCCTGCCCTCAGAACCAAGGCAGCTCGCGCAAGGTTTCAACGGGAAGCCAAGGTCCTGGCAGGGCTCACCAATCCTCATACGATTGATGTTTTTGACGCTGGAGTCAGCAATGACAAGAGCCTCTTTTACGTAATGGAGTATTTGGAGGGGCTCGATCTAGGTGCGTTGGTCGATAAAGAAGGCCCGCTGGTCCCCGCGCGAGTTGTGCATATTCTTCGCCAAGCGAGTCTCTCGCTCTGTGAAGCCCACGAGAAGGGACTGGTTCATCGCGATCTCAAACCGGCCAATTTGATGGTTTGCCGCTATGGAGGCGAATACGACTTTGTGAAAGTACTCGATTTTGGCTTGGTGAAGACCCTTCGAGGAAACGAAAAGGAGAGCATTCCGCCGATTACCGCGGCTGGGGAAATACCTGGAACCCCTGCATTTCTTGCACCGGAGACAATACTTGGCTCGCGCTTTGTGGACGCACGTACGGATATTTACGCAATGGGCGCCATCGGGCATTACTTGCTCACTGGCCAGTTTCTGTTTGATGCCGATAGCCCCCTCAAAATGGTTCAGGCCCACCTCAACGAAGAGCCGCCTCGGGCGTCGGAACGGGCTCCTTATTCAATTCCCAGCCATTTGGACGATTTGATAGCACGCTGTCTCGAAAAGGACCCCAATGGGCGCCCCCAAAGCGCCCTCGATTTACTCGCTAGTCTCGAATCTCTCATGGTTGAGTTGCCCTGGAAACGTCATGATGCCGCAAAAACTTGGAGCGAGTTTCGTGCCGCTTGAGGGGAATTCTAAGAACGCACGTAAACCTCCAGTTTCCCCGACGCGCATACTTAGCTTGAACACCTTCGCCTTCACAGTCTCGTTTGCTGTGTGGTTGATGTACGGGGTGCTGCTCAAATTTCTAACAAGCCACGGTATATACGAATGGTCTCAAAGCGAACTGGCCATCTTAATGGCTACGCCCATTTTGACCGGCTCCCTGATGAGATTTCCCGTCGGGGTCCTGACTGACAAATGGGGAGGCCATCCCGTTCAATTAGGCGTACTCTTGCTCACCGCCGGCGGCGCATTTTCTGTCTACTTTGCAGACAGTTTTCTGGGGTTCCTTCTAGCCGGACTAACCTTTGGCTTTGCAGGAACATCTTTTGCGGTCGGTGTCGCATTTACCTCCGTCTGGTTCAAAAAAGAGAACCAGGGCTTTGCTCTGGGGGTTTTTGGTGCAGGAAATGCGGGAGCTGCTCTCACGCAGATTTTAGGTCCCAAGTTATTGAACTTTTTAACCGACAATGGTGAGCACCTTGATAATTGGCGGAAATTTCCCCTCGTCTATGGGGTCATTTTGTTGGCAACTTCTGTAATTTTCTTGAGTCTCAGCGAAAACAAACTTCCTGCCGCGAAGTTTCGTAAATCCTTTGAGGAACGCATGCTGCCTCTCAAAAATATTCGTGTTTGGCGATTTGGTTTTTACTACGTTCTCCTTTTTGGGGGCTTCGTCGGGCTCAGCAATTGGCTACTCAACTATTACGTCGAGGTTTATGCCGTCAGTCTTGCTACCGCGGGATTACTGGCGGGGGCGTTTTCACTGCCCTCGAGTCTAGTGAGGGCCGGCGGCGGATGGTTGAGTGATAAAATTGGGGCCCGCACCGTGATGTATTGGGTGCTCAGCGCGTGCTTGCTTGGTTGTGTCGCTCTTAGTTTTAAGATGTCGCTCACCCCCTTTACCTTGATAGTTGTCGCTATTGGTTTTGCGATGGGCCTCGGTATGGCGGCCGTGTACAAACACATTCCCACTTATTTTCCAGGGGAGGTGGGGGTTGTGGGGGGTGTTGTGGGAGTCTTGGGTGGACTGGGAGGGTTCGCCTGCCCTCTGATATTTGGGGGTCTCCTCACCGCCACCACATCAAGCGCACGGCCTGAGGGGCTCTGGACCACCAGTTGGATGTTTCTGGCGCTGCTCTCCTTGCTTTGCCTAGGTTGGATGCATGGTGCAATTCATCGTCAAAAGCGAAGCGTTGCTGCCCCGCCACCGGGCGATTGAGAGGTGCGCTGAGGCTGGGATATTTGAAAATACCGTGAATAAGTCGGTTTTTTTGCTCTCTTGAGCAGAATTGGAGCGTTTTCGTCTTGACGACAACTCAATGCAAGGTAGAGTCCGCGTCCACCCAGGGGTCAGCGACGACTTCGAGGTGGAGAATTTTGGCGTTCATTTGATCGCTACTATTCCGGTGTAGCTCAGTTGGCAGAGCAGCGGACTGTTAATCCGCTTGTCGTAGGTTCGAGCCCTACCGCCGGAGCAAAGTGCTCCAAAGAAGACCTCCCCCTCCGGGAGGTCTTTTTTTTCGTCTTTTGTCGGTAGATTTGCTTGTTCGCGCCGAAGGCGCGGGGCGCCGAGCAAAGTGCGGAAGAGCTACGCAAAAATTCTCGCGTGGGATTTGTCCTAAGAGTGGGACGCTAAGCTCTGATCGGCGAAGTTCTGTGGCCGCAATCTAATAATTACTTACCAAAGTAGCTCTTCAATCTGAAATTTGGCTCAAGCATCAGATACGAAAAAGGGCGCTCCAATTGGAACGCCCCTTCTAGTGGCTGCTCTTTGTCTCAGCGATTGATCGCTCCTGCTCCACCTGCTCCACCTGCTCCATCTTCCTGCGGTCGCGTGATGTCGACGACAAAAGGAACTCTTGACGAAAAGGAGGTGAAGTCAATCAAGTCATAGGATGGCAACTGATGGGCGCTGACGCCCACTTCACTAAGAATGAATGAAACATCCTCCTCCACAATGGTACGGAGCATCTCGGCTTGCCCTCTTGCGCAAGGAGCAGCGTAATAATAACCGCTACGACAATTGTGCACGATCTCACTATTGAGCGTGATACCCTCATCAGCACTCGCGTTGTAGTTCAACATCTTATTCTGCCCATAGCGAGCATACCAATTGTATCTCGTATCTCGCGGCCGAATGGGAAAACTGGCAATCGCGTACTCTTGACTAAAATTGAACTTGCGAGGATCTTTTCCCGCTGCCGATTCATTAAAATAGTCGGCGACTACTTCCTGAGGGCTGCGAACGGGAGAAGCTCTCGAAACATCAAAAAGCTGCAATTGAACATTGCCGCGAATTCGCCCAATAGTTATTAGGTTATCAGCATCAAGAGGGTGTACGTACTCGCTAAAACCGGCCACCTCAACCTCCCCTGTCACGGCAGGACGAGTCGGTTCGCTAATGTCGACAATGAAGAGCGGATCGATTTCACGAAAAGTGACGACGTATGCCTTATCACCAATGAAGCGGGTGGCGTATATATCCTCCCCTTCGGCCGTCGGTGGGGTTGAGCCGGCGTACGTAGGTTTACTCCTTTGAGCTGAAGGGCCATTACACGATTCTCAGTATGCACAGACCACTTACTTGTGCGTGTGGCTAAAGTAGAAGAGAGAAGCACCGTGCCCTCAACCTCGTAAAGGGAGTAGCGATTGTGGATAACCCCTTGGACAAGGCCCGAGGCCGTATAGGTCGTCTTACCCCGGGCCTCAAAATTCAGCATATGAATCGTGGTTTGACTCTGCTCAATTTTTCGGCTCCCCAACAGAATCAGTGGGTGATTTGCTGCCAAATCCTATGAGTTGGTGAGAAACTTGAAAAGTTTTCTCGCGGTCGAGTCAACGGAGCATTGGTCGGTTTCAGATAAACCAGAAACGAGAGG